>Ga0214919_10000126_pt1 | contig 121958 bp, 168 predicted proteins | sample LL1503_MetaG_FD_177994 | JGI IMG/M metagenome (GOLD analysis project Ga0214919, IMG submission 177994) | Freshwater microbial communities from Lake Lanier, Atlanta, Georgia, United States - LL-1503 | ecosystem: Environmental > Aquatic > Freshwater > Lake | place: USA: Georgia | collected...
AGTTTGGCATACAGTTCACGTTGAGACTTGTTATAGTCCTCGCGATTTTTTGCCCGATACTTTTGTTGGGCAATCCGGTGTGCATCCGTATAGTATTTCGGGTTTGGCTTTTCCGGAATTTCCATTATGTAGACTATATAGTTGCGTTTATATACTATTATAATATATTTTGACGTGTAGGAATAATCTTGTCAATGTATATGGAAGGAAAAAGTTGGTCCGACATTGCGAAACACTCCGCGATGATTATACTAACGGGTGTATCCGTGTGTTGGTGTTTTATTACATCAACGGTGCAGCATAGGGTATGATGGTTGATACGACGGAGTTTGGATGGATGGAGTCTGAGTCTGTGATTTATCCAACACCAAGGCTACGACACCAAACATCACGATAAAAGGTAAGAAGACGAGAATCCAAGAAATTGTAGGGTATCCCTTTTCACATAACAAGTTTAAGATCCAGGTCCAAAGAATGGCGTAGATACCTTTGGCAACGAGCGACTTACTGCTAATACTACCCATTAAACCCGCAAGAATGCTGAGACAAGCCAATACAACGTATACCATTGCGGGAGTACAAAGCATACTATTGTGCACTATTTTTCCCTTAACCATTTGAATAATAATATTTGTAAAGGTATGTCTGACCGGTACGACTATTACTTGGCACTAGTGAAACGAAATGGGTTGGCGTTACAATTTATACCGAAGGATTCATAGACGATGATATATGTTTAGAAGCCGTCAAACAAAATGGATTGGTGTTAGAAGATGTAAAAGATCAAACGTACGACATCTGTATGGCAGCCGTGGCACAAAATGGGTTGGCGTTACAATATGTAGACCAATCGAAAGAGTATGCGCAAGACGTCTGTATGGCAGCCGTGACACAAAATGGGTTTGCGTTACAATATGTAAAAGACCAAACGCACGACATTTGTCTGGAAGCCGTGAACCAAAATGGGGTGGCGGTACGAGGTCCAGGAGATGACCCTTTTGTGTTACAATACGTAAAAGACCAAACGCTCGACATCTGTATGGCAGCCGTGAAAAAACAGGGGTTGGCGTTACAATATGTCAACGACGATCTCCGAACACCCGACATCTGTATGGAAGCCGTGAAAAACAAACCGATAGCGTTATTATACGTATCCGAAGAACGCCAGACTCCGGAGATTTGTATGGAAGCCGTGCTAAGAAAACCGTATGCGTTACTATACGTATCCGAAAAATACCAAACCCCTGAGATTTGTATGGCAGCCGTGAAAAAAATGGGTTTGTGTTAGAATATGTATATGAACCCCGCAAAACCCTTGAGATTTGTATGGAAGCCGTGAACCAAAATAGACAAGCGATGGAATTTATACCTCCCGGCGAGATCCGACAGGCGGTCATCGCTAGGTTTAAAGATGGGGCAATGATGAACATGACCAGTACTACGGGTACTTCTCCAAATTTACCCGCGGTTCTATTAAATTCGGATTCTGAAAACCCGGGGTTAATCAACAAATACCTCTCGGGAGGTCGACGACGAACCAAACGTTCTCGCAGAAAACGAACGCGCAGACGCTAGAATAAAAACTGTTTTTGGTGACTCACTTGACTGTAAATAATATTGAGTGAATTGTCCATACTTAGAATCGTCAATGCAATCCAAACCACCAAAAAGGGTTTGTATCGTCGATGCGTCAAATAGCCTCCTATTGCGAGTAGGGCCATGGTGATATACAAGGCATTGAGCCCTAACAAGAGGGATTCAATCATCTGTTTCAGACGCATTCCTGTATCGAAATCCCGATGTAAAAATTGGAAAAATACAGTACTGTGAGTTCCAGTGGGTTCAAAGTAGTATTCGTAAAAGTTCATGGCTCCAAACCGATTCATCAAGACGTCAAGTACGTGTTGTGGAAGAAGACATAATACAGGAATGGGAGACCAACATTTGAAACTGTAAAAGGGTTGGATTCGGATTTCTTCACGAACCATCCACGTTTTGGTTTCCCACATATGGTTGATGGCGTCGATGAGCGGTTTGTTTTCTGTGCTTTCAATGTACATCCCGCTTCTTGCAAATCGCATACCCACTTCAATGATGATGGTATCACGGTATTGTACATTGAGTGGACCGGTGTACCCTGCCATATGTTTGTTGACCCATTGAACGACGTCGGAAGGAGGAACATTGTCGGTCGAAACGTGTTTCCATACGTCTGCAAACCCGTATTGTTTCTCCGAGTACACGTAGGTTAATTGGTAGACAATTTCACCGTTGACCAGGACAAAATCGGTCATGCCTTCCTTGGCATTGAGAAAGGTGGACCACATCATATGTTGTTTTCGAAAATGAGGTTCGAGGTCTTCGTAGGATTTGATTTTGTAACAGTCTTTACTGGAGGCAGTTTTATGCCCCCATCGAGGCTTGATAAAGATGGGGTACGGAATATCGGTTTGTCCTCGAAGGTCTTCGAGTTCTCCGCTAGGGAGGTATTGAGACTGTACAATAAACAATTTGTCGTAAACTCGTTGGTGATGGGGATTGAGTTTATAGGCCTGAATGTCGAATTGGGGAATCGATTTGGATAATTTGTAAGGAAAGGTGGAGTAGGGGTTAAAAATCCCAAGCCATTTGGAATAGGTCGTATCCATTTTCTTGAGCTGACTCATACCTTAATTCAGAGATTAAAAACGTTAACAAATAGTATTTAAACATTTGACCAATCCTATGATATGGACTTCATTAAAACAGACGATAGACTGATTCAAATGCAACACATTCGATGGATGAAGAAGTTCACGGATTGTATGGAAATATGTACAAAATCGGATGGATGTGTCTTGTTTAAAGATACCCATCGTGTCTGCAAAGAGACGAATCCGATCAGTTATCAAAAGCTCAGTCATCTGTGGGAACATAAATAGGCTAAACCGAGTACAAAGCTGTCAAATCTGCCAAAATGGTTCTAACAAGAAGAATGTATAAACGACTTTTGAGGTATTGAGAAGATATGAAATGAGCCTTCATTCAAGATTCACTTGAAGGATAATGAACTCAATCTTATCTATGTTATTTGGGTATATCCTTTGAAAACCCGAGTATCTATCGAAAAGTCCAACCCCATAATATTCATTTTCAAGCGAATCTTTACAATCCAGTAGATGTGGATTGTAAAGTTCCGCATTCCCTCGTTTGGGATTTTACCATTTGCTATATTTAGATGAACTTCACGCGTCTGTTCGCTAAATTAAAGTCTAATCTATACGTATGTATACTGCGATCATAGTAGAACCAAGAAAACATAAGGCGTTGTCGTTTGTTCTTCAAAATTTTTTAAAAAATCTTCCTGAGTGGTCATTTATTCTATTCCATGGGAACAACAATTTAGACTATATCAATGATATCTTAAATGAGATGGAAGATCGATCGAGAATTACCTTGATAGACTTACAGGTGGATAATCTCACAATTCGTCAATATAATGATCTGTTTAAAAGTAAACGTTTTTATGATCACATACCGACGGAAACATTTTTAGTATTTCAAACGGATACAATGATATTCGACAAACATCGTCATCTAATTTATGATTTTTTACAGTACGACTATGTAGGAGCCCCATGGAAGAAGACATTTAAATTTGCAGAACAATGTAATTATGTTGGAAACGGTGGATTATCACTTCGTAAAAAGTCGAAAATGTTGTCAATCCTACACACAGATATTCGTAAAAATGAAAATGAGGATATTTTTTTTTCAAGAAATCATGAAGGTGTAACCAAACCGGACTATGAAATTGCGAAAAAGTTTTCAATCGAGACTGTATTTAGTGATATTACGTTTGGTTGTCACGCACCTTGGAAATGGCTTGATACTCATTTATTATATTCTGTGTATCCTGAAGTAAAACAATTGGTGGAGTTACAATACGTGGAATAACAAGGAGACCGGCTTAATCCTATACCGTGACATGCTATATGCTTCCTTTAGAAATCCAACAGTATATTTTAGACTTTATCCAACCCCATCTCACTCAAGAGGATTGGAGAACTTGTCGGAACGAAGAATCCAATGCTATCCGGCAACTGGTAAGATTGTTGCAATACGGTAAACCACGAAACCAGTTCTGGGGTGTACGGTACAAAGATTGGTCCTTTTATGAAAAGATGCGATTCTCTAAGATGGAAATGGTGGAATGGGTACAAGTGTTCCCATGTAAGAGTCTTACATTTAGGCTACGCTATGGTTGAATATAGATAATGTAAGATTAATTTATTTTATTAATTATATGAGAATTAATAGCAAAAGGCGGAGCCTCCGCGAGCAGGTTCGCCAGGGTGTCAGTCAGACCTTTCGAGGCCACTTGCGCGCCACCCATAAAACCAAAACGAACAGGACAGAAATTTTGACATTTCAAAAAAGGGCAAGTAAGCAGGATAAAGAAAGGCTCTCAGTAATGGGGGGGCACTCACAAATGAATAAAGAAAATTCTACAAAGAATGTATGCATAGTTTTTCGAGGAGAATTATTAAGAAATACTCAAAGTTATTATCATAATAATATTAAACAAAAAAAAATAAGAGAATATGATTTATCAGAAGACTCATTTAAGCGTCAAGATGATATAATGAAAAGTATAATAACACACATTATATTACCCTATGAAGAAAATGGTTTTAATGTTTTTATATCAGGATGTGTATATGAATGTCCTGATTACTATAATAATTTAATGATCTATTTTCCAAAAAATACAATAAAACAAATTAAAGCTGGAAAAACGAATCAAGCAGAGGCATTTTATCAAAGTCTTGATCATGCATATAAAGAACACCCTGATTGTATTGAATATATATCTTTAAGAACAGATTATATTATGCTAAAAGATATAGTTAGAAAAGATTTACATAAATTATATGTTGGTTTTTCTTGGGAAAACAAAAATTCTTTTCCTGATGTTGATGTATTTTTTATAATTTCAAAAGATGCAATGGATATTTTTAAAAAAATTCTTTATGCTATAGGAGTGGGAAAAGAATATGTAGATACACATTCTATAATATCTAGATTAAAACGTGTAAATGTTCATCTTTATCCAATATGGAATGATTATAAAAATAAAGCAACTGGGTTGACATATAGTGATTATAGTAAAGATATAAAATTACATGAAAATAGACCATTTGTAAATTATATGAGAATTATAAATAGCTAAATACCATCAAAAGATATTATCAATGAATTATTTTTTTTACATATCAGAAGGTATAAAATAACTTATTAAAGTCAATAATTATCCAAACGATAATTCATAGTCCTTTGTCTCGGTCGTTGAGTATGGTGAATAGTTTCGGTGTTTATAATGGATACGATTTTTGTTCTCGCAACTCAGTTTACCCTACAAAATTGAACGAAATCGAATTCAAACGATCACTAGGATGGATTACAGTTTGATGAATCGAAAGGCATTAGTCGCGATTTGTCGAGATCGCGGGATCCGACACAGTAGACACACCAAAGAGGAGTTGATTCATTGGATTCAGAATCCAGGAACGCAACCTCCATTGGAGACCGAGGGGACTGGTAAAATATTTGAAATGGCGATATGTCGTGCCAATGATACACCGTTCGTAGGTAAGTACAAGTATAGTATGGAAAAAGCAGAAAAGTTAAGACCCCGACTTGCGAAATTATTTGAGTCACACAAATACATACATACGGCAGATAAGAATGGTCGTTATGATTTCACAAGTATGGACTCGCAAGGTCATCTATCGGCGAAATCCAATAAAGACAAAGACAATGGTGTAGCCGTACAGGGAATTGGTCAAAGGAGTCCAAAAGATTTCTGTGAGGCTATAGGTATTCCATACACGACGCTAAACGATTTGAAACAGTATATCCAATCCAACATTGCAGTCATTCTTCCAGTGCTTGTCACCTATACGTTCGATTGTCCGATTCTATATTACAATGAAAAAGCCGACACAATACGTCACATTACTTTGACCACACCATTTGAATGGGAAAAATATGAGTATACGTGGTCGCGGCCGTGGGACCGATGGACCAATTCGTCTACCTTGTACATTGAAAAACAAGGACTACTGGAGCTTCAATTTCATTCCAAAAATAGGACGAATATGGCTATTCGATGGAAGTTTGAAAAAATGTTGCATTTCTTCAATCCCCATTTCAGTATCCTAGACGTTTAAATCAGTTTCATCACTTGTTCAAAATAGTCCGTGGAGATTTCACACCCTTTGAACTGGCGATTGGTATGTTTGCACGCAAAAGCCGTAGTGCCTCCTCCTAAAAATGTATCCAAGACCACGTCGTTTTCATTGGAATGTTTTTGAATCAAGGCTTCGAACAGTTCTAAGCTTTTTTGAGTTGGATGAAACCGGTTTTTTCCGCCTTGAAGAGGGAACCGGTAAATACCATTGTCGTATTTGCTATGAAAGATAGGTTTCGTACCTTTTACGCCCACCAAGGCAATCTCGCGACAGTTGGTGAGGTAATTGACGCTAGAATTCAAGGGTTGTGGATTGGTTTTGATCCATTCAATCATTCGAATTTGTTTGAATTTGTGTTTTTCCAGGAGGTCTTTCAGGTAAGATATTTTCCACAAATCAAAGAAGAGAATGAGGGTGCCACCTTTTTTAAGTTTGGCGTAGTATTGTCCGATGAATTGGTCCAACAATTCCATGGAAAAGTCGCTGTCCCAGGCACCGTAATCGGTTTTCACACAATATTTCTTTCCGTAGAGTGATCCATATCTCCTATACAGGTCTTTCTTGTCATCGTTTGAAATCTCGTGTTCCGCCTTGTAGGTTTCCCATTCGGCTTCGGTTTTGACAAATTCAACCTCATTCGCTTCGTTCTCTTTCACCTTGTTGTAGTGGCTATTCATACCCGTTTCCCGCGAGATGATGTAGGGCGGATCGGTCAAGACCAAGTCAATGGACTGATCTGGAAGGGTGGAGAGATATTGGAGTCCGTCCACATTTTGAATGTCCATTATATGATAGGTTCGGATAAAGTATTCCCTCTCAATTTTATTTACGATATAAGGTTTTATTCTTCCATCGACGAGACCAATGGATGCTTTTCGTTTTTTTACGCTCTTTTTCATAGTCTTCCGAAAATTTCAAAATTCGATGTCCTTTATAGACAATATAGCGTTGATGTATAGATACATAAATGTGTTGTAATTCAAAACGTTGATATTCATCTGGCGAAAAAAAACGACTTACCATCATGGGTCCTACGCAACTATCATAAGAACCGTAATAATGCTGTTTACTGTTTTCAACCAATTGATTCAAACACGACAACATTTTCGTGTTGCCTGGTTTACAAATAAAAATGGCATTGTAAACACCCCCAAGTGTTTTATGTATATCTCTGCAAAAGTATTCCTGGTCGGTCAAATAGATGAATTTAAATCCGTGGATTCCCGTATATTTCGAATCAATGTAAACCCCTCCTAATTTATACATAATACAGTATCTCCATAAATCAGATTTGAGTGCATGAGCTCTATTACTGTCATATGCATCAACTACGTCGGGCGGAAAATGATCTGCAATAAATTTTCGGCATTTCTTTTCATCGTATAAATGGTGTTCAAATTCTGGATTTTGTGCTTTCAGTATGTTCACCGATGTACGCACCGATTTTGGCATTCTTTTTGTATCATGCCAACATTGATAAATATGAAGGGGAATCACAGGGTTGGGTACGGTGTACGACATCGGTTCATCGATGGCAGATCCTTCGAAATCGAGTGGGATTGTTTTTCTCATACTTGAAATCAATTGAGACGGAAGACTACAAATATCCATACTATACGATACCAAAAATAAAAATCACTTAAACAAGTTTGAGAACATAATGTATTCTTCTTGATGTGGGTTATATCTGATGTCATTCAACCGTGTGTCAATTGTAAGTTTGTGAAGGATTTTTTCCATCCTCAATGTGGTAAATGTGCACGGACGTTTACGGGTAAAAAAGTCCCTCAAAAAAATGTGTAGAACAGCAAGAACGTTTGACTCTATGTGTGGAAAAGACGGCAAATTTTATCAGAATCGTTCAGTGTCCATTACATTTGGTTCGTTTTCGTAATTTTCTACGCTTCGACCTTCTACCCGCAACCAACCTGGTTATTACCCCCCAGGACTATCTCCTCCGCGTTAATTCATACGGTAGCGGGAGTTTGGTTGCAACTCTGCTCAATTTATAATTTGCCATATCGCGATAAGGCTGTAGGACTTGAACTCGTAATTCAGCGGTACAAATTGAATCGCTTCTCGATTTTGTTTCACGGCAGCCTGACATATTTCGAGAGTTTTATCGTTTACGAACCTCAACGCCATTCCATCTTGTCTCACGGCGGCCAGAAGCAGCTCTGTGTTCATTGGATCGGATGCATAGGCCATCTCTAAAGGCATATCATATAACGCGTTTCCATTTTGTTTCAAGACTTCCAGCCAGAATCTCCGATTGTATCGGTATTCTTCAAATCCAAAGGGGGTGCAATCCCATTTTTTTTCACAATTTCCAGCCAACGTGACGCATCTGATATGACATACCTTAACGCAATATTAAAAGGTCCAATGAATGGTGTACAATTCACCTACTTTACTCCATTTGGCCAAAATGGTGGGATTCACCATATTTTTCATAATGTCTTCGGTTTTGTAGACGTTATTTTCTGCATCTAAATAATAAATGATGCCGTTGATGTCTTCGGCCCAAACTTCTTTTTGTTGAGATTTGCTGTCGTCTGCACTCATCAATCCGTGTGGAACACCCTTGCTATGTGTGCCACAACAGGTATGACCGGATTTACGACGACGAGTACATTGATCATTCTTCGCACTTTTGGCGTTACATCGTTCTTCTGCGGGTACCGAATTCTTGGTTCTACGTCGTTTCACGAAATCTGCGCGTTCGAGAGGAATGGGTTGACATTGCTGTACCCATTCCAAGGTTTCTTCCACGGTGTTTCCTTTGCGTATCTCTTCTAGAATACGCGTCTTGAATTCGGTAATGTTCTCGTTGAACTTTTGAAGGATACGTTTCTCCATTATGCAATGACGGAATGCCGAGAAACTAGCTTCAATTTAATTCGAAAAGAATATAAATGATTGAGTGTAAACTAGAGGAATGAACCTCAATGCGATGAAAGATCGGATTGAACAAATGACGAAGAACTATCAGATTGAGGTTGCTCGATTGTTGATAAATACGCACAATATTGCCTATGATGAAAATCAAAATGGGTTGTTTATCAATATGGCTCAAATGACGGAGGAGGTAAAAACGTCCCTGCAACAATTCATCGAGTATGTGGATTTGCAAGAACAACAATTGAATGCGGATGAAACCGAAAAGGATGGACTTAAAGATATTTTCTTTAAAAAGGAGTAGTATGCATTCAAATTTTGTTTTCACCCAAACAAACTTTGAATCGTTGAAAGACCCAAAACGGACGGATGCGCATTGGCGTATACAAAACCGCGTATGTTGGCATTATGGGGAACCCCAGACCATTATACACAATGGGTATCTGGTGGAAAGCAACCCAGAAAAATACAAGGATTATTTCCATATTCTTCATCCAAAAAAACCATTGTATGCCATGAACCATTATTCTGCAAATGAGTTAAAGACCATGGCACGACAGATAGGCGTGTTGGATACAGGTACACGGGCTGAATTGTATGCTAGGATTACGGACAAGGTCAAACAGTCCATAACTGAACCATAAGGACACTGCATTCACGACCGTATTTATTGCCATTTTCATCTCGGTGTTGAAATCTGTTATCTTTGTGTCCTCGCATCTAAAAAATGTGTTTTTTTTATAAAGTTTGTCGACAATACGGACATAACGGTCGAACCAAAGGGAGACAACTTGTGCACAATAAATGGCCACAAGAGGTTAGGTCACTACATTCTTCATAACATACACAACAGATGGAATCTTCGGTATGTTTTGTGACGGTGGTTGGTTTCACTGGATACTGGGTTGGATTATTTAGCACGGTATGAAGGGCTATTTTACGAAGACGTACGCCTTTACCTCCACAACAACGTCCCAATGTACGAGGTAAGGTTCGGACAAATTGGTCGCATTCTTCGACCGTATTAAAATGCGTGTAGGTTTCATTAAAATCCATGTTCTGAAGGTATGATCCATTCGATTATGGTTCAATTTTTAAAATAGGAGCAAATGTAAAAAATGGTCAGATGTCATTTAGGAGTATCGTTCGATTATTCTCGTTTTTCTACCTATTATGAATATGTCCCGTTTGACAGAGAACTTGTCTTTTTGTTTTGTCATTGCATCCTTTAATAATAGTGCAAACATTGAAAGAAATTTGAATAGCGTAATCGGACAATCCTATCCGCATTGGCGTGTGCTTTATACGAATGATTGTTCCACAGATACGACCCACGAAATGTTTCACGCTCTATTAGAACAGCATCCTTTGAAAGACAAATTTACCTACATTCGTACAGATTCAAAAAAAGGACAGATGCACAATAAATATCATATGTATTCACTGGTTCGGGATTTTGAGATCGTTTGTATACTGGATGGGGATGATTGGTTACTTCATCCGAATGTATTAAACATTTTGAAAGAACACTACACGACAACGGATACCAAATTATGTACATCCAACTACCATACGTTTTTCAACAATCAAATCGTTCCCTATATGCCATCTTATTCTTTTTATCGAGAGGATGAAATCAAACAAAAAAGGACTCGATACAATCCAAAATGGTTATTCAAACATTTAAAAACAGGCTATGGTATTTTATTCAAATCTATTCCGAAATCGTATCTTCAAATGAATGATCAATGGTTAACCCGTTGTACAGACTGTGCCGAAATGCACTCTGCGTGTGAATTCAGTAACGGAAAAACCACACAAATCGACCAACCCTTGTACGTCTACAACAAAGACAATTCCATTCTGTATCCGAATTCGTATTACAATAATGAAAAATCAAGGGAGGACGCACTCGAACGAATGGCAACACTGAATTTTATACAAAGTTTACCTGCGTGCAACTACGAATGGCCGTTTACCTATATTATTAATTTGCCCAAGGATGTACAATTCAAAAAAAATATGCAAATACAATTGGAATGGATGAAGAATAAAAGATACACTTTTGTAAAAGGTGTAGATGGCGCCGTGCTCAAGAGTAGATTATATGATAGATATGTACGAGAGATACACCAACCTATTTCTACAAAACTCTATTATAATCCGAGTAAACAGCATATTACCAAAAAAAGCCTTGGTTTATTATATAGTGTATTCATTGCGCTACACCATTTTGTGCATACAAACTTATCCCATATGGTTCTTTTCGAAGATGATGTATTTTCTCACAAAGAGTTACCCTATTATTTTTTCCTACATGAAAATCTACTGAAAGATAAGGATTTGGTGTATTTAGGGTGTCATCACGATACGGAGAAAATATATAACTATATCAACCCTCAAGACGTATTGACGGATATACAACAAGTTCCTTTTTTGATCTATGGCACTTATTCTATGATTTTGAGTAAAAAACTAGCCAGAACCATCTTATCGGTTGGATTGGAAGCGATTGTACGATTGAATATGTCGTGGGATCTCTATCTAAATTATATAAGAGAACAGAATCAACACACGTTTTATTTGTATTTCAAAGAATTGTTTATCCCAAACGTATGCAAAAATGGAGGGATCAATGACTTCAGAGGCAAGGCGTTTTATACCGAGCGCAATATCGACGTAAACCAATATCATACACAATGGACAAAACCCCCAAACCGATTCTCAATGATCCTTGAATAAATGAGTTTGAAAAAGAATAGCCCTTTTAGGTATGAAAGCGTTATTTGGAATGGAGGTGGCCATGAGTTACAAGTCGGTCAAACCCGTTCAGGAAGACGTCTATACTCAAATAGACCAATATAAACTGGGTACAAAAAAGAAACAGGCATTGGCCTTGAAGATAGAAACCTTGGCGAATCAAATCCATTGTTTTCGATGTTTAGATACGCGTCAAGCGTGGGATGAATCTGAAAAAGGGTATTATAAAATGAGTTGTCCGGTTTGTCCAGATGAATCCGTCAAGGACCGATGGATTGAAGATTCTCGCACGAATGAAATGTATGGTGTTTCAGGCTATCGATTGTTTCATAAACGTAATTATTCAGGAGCTGAACGATTCAAGGAACTTGAAAAAAGGATATTGTCCTTAGAACCAACCTATCAAACTACGGAAAAAAGTAAGGTCAGCTTTAAAAAAAGAACGACGGATGTAAAAGTAGAAGTGGGCAATATTGTACATCAATGCAAGGAAATCGTAGAGGCGTATGGCGGCAATGTGTTCGCATTGGCCCATTTGCTTCGTTCGATTGAGATGAATCTATCCAACTGCGAACAAGATACCCATCAAGATCAAGTGTTGTGTGAAGAAATGGATGGACGTTATCTGTATGTCAAAGTCGAAAATCGTTCTACGATGAAAAAGGTCTCGATGATTGGCGTATTTGCCTATCAGCAATATGACCTGGATGTGGATATTCATTTTTATGTATTGAAGCCGGACAATGAAACGGCAATAGAACAATGTAAAACCATCGTCAATCAAATTGCAAGACAAGATATGATTGACATTTACGACATTTTATCGATTAGTTCTTGAACCTGTAACAATAACGAATACAATAGGGTTGAACTTGTTCGCATAACTTGGGTTTATAGGTTCGTTCACATAGTTGTTCTACTAGTCGAATCGAGGATAAACAATCTTGTAAAGTACGTGTTTTGCGAAGAACGTCCATAAGTAACCATTTATTTTTTGTCTTAAATATAGTATGTCCATTTGTCCGCCTAGATGTGCAAAGGGGTCTAGATGTCCGAGAAAAAGCACCAAACCTAAAACACGTAGATGTGTGAGCAATCCACAATTTTACAATATTGCCAAAAAAATAAATCCGGCTATAAGGGATATTTAACTCAACCCATGAGTGAAGACATCATTGAACGAGTGGAAGACTACATCAAAAAACATAAATATAATATTGGGGACATCTTATTCGTAGGAAGTACGTATCAAAGTCGTCAATACTATGGACTAGTGTTAGTCATGGATGAACCTGTATGGTTTGATAATATATGGGATGCTATATTCACTAAAAAAAACCTTCAGTCCCTAAAACAAAAGGGTGTTAAGTATCGACCTATGTTGCAGTCTGCGAAACAATATACCCTTGACTTGTTATTTGGAGGGGATGATTATGAGGACGTGATTGAACAATTAAAATCACACGGTCTCTATTGAATCGAGCAACATAATGGCCATTGCCGCATAATTGTGGAGGTCTAAAAGCGTATCGCGCAATCCTTCTTCATTCACCAAATGCACTCCGTTTCTCGAAATGGACATGAACCGATGTAGTTTGTCTTCCATACGCATCAACACGCCCACGGTACCGTATTCGGCAAACGCATCTCCATAATCTGCATTTTTCCGAATGAACAATTCGAGGGCCGTACCCTGAATCTGTTTCATTTGATCCACACGATTCATTGAGGCTATGTATAGGTTATGTTTAATATCTAACCTTGAAATCTCTTTAAAATTGAAAAGCTTCCTAATGTACTGACCTACAACAAAATGACATCACTTTCCGATATATACGATGTGGAAAAAGACAAACGTCGTCGCTACGACGATTTGGAATTAGGAAAATTCTACATCATCTATAAAAAGGGTGTATACTACACGGGTCGATTGTTGTTTCATTATAGGTTTTGTCACGATCAAAAAAGGATATACTTACATTTGATCATTTGACACCCAATCCTGGAAAATATTTCAACGGGTTCAACGGTTATGATACATATTATGAACTCTGAACTCAACCCATTTTTAATCTGTCCAATTTTTTATGTCGTGGTTGTATATGGATGTCGTACCGCCTCCAACCCCATGGTATTCGAGTGGATATGTAAAATTAGCAGTGATTGGTCTCGTTTGTGCTTTCATTTACATTCGTGTACGACCCTACATTTATCATTTGCTAGACGTGATTGAGACCATTCGACAAATGCTGAATATGGTGTTGGCATTTACGGAAAACGTATCCAAAAAAGCAGTGGACCAAACATCTGTCGGTGCAAAATTAGTGGTCAATAAATTAAGTAAACCAATACCTAAGCCGGACGAAAGTGTCAACCAATCTAAAGGATATTGTTTTGTAGGTGAATGGAAAGGTGTTCGAAGTTGTGTCAAGGTAGACCGTACGCCGTGTGCCTCGAAACTCTACTCTACCGAACAACAATGTGTCAATCCTGAATTACGATGAACGTTTGTATTTGGCATACATCACAGATGGAATCAATTGAGTCTTGATACTGTCCATTTTACGACAACACTTGTTGATGGTGACTCCACTAGTATCGCTGATGAGTTGAATATTCTTTTCCGTAATGTTCAAATCAAATTCTCTTGCGATGAAGAACATGATGCCTGCTGCCACGGATTGAGGTGTATTTTCAGGAATCAAATTGCCTCGTTCGATTTGCATTGCGATGAATTGGGCCAACTTGGTGAGCTCGGCATTCATCGACAATTGGCTACAGTATCGTTCGATAAAGGAACTTGGGTTGGTGGCGGCATATTTCAATTGATCCATCGGAGTGGTTTTTTCCATTTCATTGATGATGGTCATGGCGTTTTTGCATCCACGGGTTGCACTGGTGGTATCCAAATGAAACATACGAGCGATTTCTTTGGATGTTCGGGGATAATTTTCAATGCGACACGCAATGTAGATGGAGGCCGCAATAATCCCATCCCGATTCAACCCACGAAAGGATTGTTTTTCCGAGATTTGTTTGTAATATTTACACGCTTCGTCTACAATCATCTTGGGGATACCGGCATTGGTTGCCATCAGAATAATTCGTTGAAAATCGTCATATCGTGCTTTTTCTTTGTAAGGCATGGAATGCCATTCGGTATATCGGGCAATTTTCCTCATATGAAAGGACGTGTTTCCGTTGCAAATGACTTTACATCCAATGGAGGATTCGGGTAGCAATGGATTGATGGGCATCCCACAACGAATGGGATTGGTAGAGAAAGATTCGTCGCCATAATATCGCCATTCTGCCGACAAGTCGATCGCATCCATTCGTATCGCTCCACATCTACGATTCGAACAAACGAAGAAACCGTCCTCGGCTAATCGTACCGCACTTTTGCAAGCGATACATTCCAAAGGAGTGGTTTCTACTTCTGGTTTTGAAAAGGCTTCGTCGAATAACGTCCATGCCTTTTCCATGGTTCATAAAAGTAGGATGAATCAAAAACAATCAATTTTTATCTATATAGGAGTATGTTTGATGAGTCTTATTGCAATCAATTATTAGACGAAATGGCCCGTTCTTTTCATCATTCAAAGTATGGCCCAGAACATATGAAAAAGGAGCCCTCTCGCTACGCAGCGAGAGCCCTCAGCAAAAAATTTATCCAATTGGCACAAATCCAAGTTGCCCTAAATCAGGTTATCCAAACCCCCCATTTAGAAGAATGTTTTCAGAAACTCACGGTTTTACAAGCACCCTATTTACAAGAGGAATCCTTTTTGAACGAAATGAATTCGTTTTTTACGTCTGATTATGGCAATGATGATGCAAGAAACTATGCAATTGCGTTAAAACATTATATTGAACTGGTGCAGTTTGCCACGGTAGATTTTATGAAACTGAAAAAAGAGGTGTTCGATACGGATGTACAAGAATGGAAAGTAAATCAAGTGGATGCGTTTCGCCGAAGGACCCAGCATAAGATTAAGGCATTTCTTTCCGCTAAAAACCGGCATTTTATGGAAGTCTTTCATCGTTTAGAAGTTTATCGAGAGAAACAACGATTTCATAAAATCGTTCATATTTTGGAATCCGAATAAATTAATATATAGGGAAAGAGTATGTCTTACTTCCCTTCTTTTCGCAAAATGACTTTCGGTAAAACCAAAAAGAAGAAGAGTCGGAAAGAGGGTGGTTCAGGGGGAATGTTGTCGAGACGCGGCGGTAAATCTCGTCGGTTTCGTGGAGGGACTGGGGGACGTCGTTAAGGAAGTTTGAAAAACATCCACAAGGCGCGAACGGGAAGTAATCAAGTGTCGAGCGTAGGTTCGAGTTAGAAATTAAGGGTAGATTTATAATTGAATTATGGTCAATTATATGTCGAAACCAATCTAATTGTGAATGAGTTGATCGCATAAAAAAGTTGACTTGAGGTAGATGAGTTTAGGTGTTTATGGTTTCTTCACGACCTTTTTCTTTCCTTTGACGGGTACTTCAGGAGCTTCAGCTGCGGAAGCTGTGCTTGATACTTCGGGGTCAGCCTCGGCAGGTGCTGTATATTCTCGGTCAGGATCTTCCTCGTCAGATTCGACCAAAGTTCCCTGCTTGACTTCATTAGCTTCTGTTTTCACGTCTTCCGTCAGAATGTGACACACGCCGTGTGTCAATTGTAACTTAGGCTTGACAATCATTTGGAACGGTTTCCACGTGATTCCAAACTTTCCGCCTGCAAACCAGATCCCACCACACTGTAGGATGATTTTGGCTTCAGAACCCTTTGGAACCACGTCCATAATGTTGACCTCTTCTTTTGGAAACACCAATTCTCCTTTGACGTTGAAGATTTCGAATTTGAATTTACCGTCCCAGAAAGGGAGCTTGACGCGGAAAGTCGGGGACTTGGTGTAGTCTGGTTCTCCGGTAGCCTTGTCCTTTGGGTAGCGGAGCATCGGTGTCCAGAAGGCTTCAACTACTTCAGCGGATTGGACTTTGCCAAACCACGCTTTGGAATTTGCACACGCTTGTTCTTTGACTAATGTTTCGAGTCGCTTGAGGTTGTCGAGGAATGCGCTTGCATCTGGATTGGCATATTCTGCTGATGGAAATTGTAGACTCATATCGTAGGTTTTTTTACCAGTACCGTCGAAATCGTTTTCATTGACGCCCCAGGTCAACATCATTGGTGTACTTACTTTCAACCCACTTCGCGATTTGCTGAAAATCGGAATGTTCTTGCCACCGCTGGCATTCACTTTGGGGTTGCCAATGTTGATAGAGGTCGCGAGGTCATCAGACACACCGTTAAGAAAGAGAGACGACATTTTATAAGAACCCACTACAGATTTAAAATGAATCAATTTTTTTGGTAATGATAACGTGTTTAGATGAAAATAGAAGCAAGACGTTTTAATTTTCCATTTGATACAAAAAAAATGCATTTTTTTAGAAACCAAGCAATCGTTGTTTTGGTTTGTCTCGAATGGAACAATTCTGGAGGTATAACAAGAATAAACCAACCGCCATGGTCCAAATCAACTGCATCTGAAAGGTCATTCGTTCTTCCAGACAAGCGGTGAGATGTTCATTTAAATCTCTGTTGTAATTCATCTGTTTCTCCAACGTGGAATGGGAATCAGATAACAACCTTGAACATTTTTCGAATAGTTCAGTTTGAGCTTGTGCAGTTTTACTCAATCCCTCACCCGATTCAAGCGCCGTCTTTGCCTGAAGATACTCAACATCCGCTTCCCTACTTTTGCGGTAGAATTCGTTCCTTTCCCGTTCTCGTTCAAACGCGCGAGTTGCGTCTTCCGATGTGGTCCTCTCGTCGTCCACTTCCATGTCATGCGCTAGCTTTAATCTATACCGTTCGTCCTTTTCTGCTTCAAATGCCTCGATCTGTTGCTTCGTGGGGTAGGTATTCCAAAACCACCCGTGGATGGTGGTGGGCGGTCTCAATTCCGGATGCATCTCCAAGTAATGCTTCCATATCACTTGAGATTTACCTGCAGATACAAGCGAGCAAAGTGAGAGTAAGACGAACATTATAAAATCACCTTTTTTAGTGTATGATTCTAAAAGTATTTCAATTTTTTAAAATTGAACGTGAAAATGCTCTCTTGCATGGGTATGAACCATGATTCGACGCGCCATTGACGAAACACCGCCACCACCGTGCCCGCTCCTGCGCGAAGCGTACGATGAGGTAGCAGTCAGGAATAACCAAGCGACCAGTTTTCAACATGCAATCTCCTATGTGCCTTCTCATGCAGCGAATATTGCCCGAGTAGTACAACACGGTACACGGTTGAAACACACGTGCAAGCTCCTCCTTCTACGAAAACATTTGCCGATGGATGTGCTTCAATACTTGTATGATTATGCGAACGATTGGATGGATGTCTATGATGTACCTCGTTTACCCTCTCGAATCTTCTCCAGAACCGTCCACTATCTCATTCGATCGGAACGTGTGGCGAATATCTCTCTCGCATTGGATATTGGAAAACAATTCGATGTACACGTCGTCAATCTTCAGACGATTCGCGAGTTTCGCGAGGCGTTGTGGCAATGTATGTCTCCAACCAATTGGTCTCAATTGCTCGGAAATGCTACCCCTGAAATATGGTATTTACAAGGAACGTACGCTACGCGGTGGCTATGGTGGAATTAAAAATTGAAGTCGAATAACCCGTTTTTTTAGGATTATAGAAATGGAGTGCATCGTGTGCATGGACTACGGAGATTATGTCGTTCAATGCGGTTCTACGGTGAAGCATGTGATGTGCCATCCGTGCGCGATATCGTGGCGTGCCAAAACATCTCCTATGATATGTCCGGTGTGTCGAGGTGTGGAAAAACGTACGTATACGGATTATCGAGCCGAATGGTTGACACGAGGACCGATTCGAATTCGTCCAAAATGGTGTGAAAGTGGACTTCGACAACAAAATTTGTGTTTTACTCAAAATAAGACGATGCGGGAGTGTTCTATGGCTGGATGTGAGAAGCGAGTGTGTCGCGCTTGTGCAATGTGTGATTCGCATTCGGATTTTTGAACTGGGCATTTTTTTTTTCAAAAAAAAGATGACCTCATCAATCCAACATATCGTAGTGCAGTTGTTTCAAACTGGCCACGACGGCTCTCTGGAGTTCTTCGCGAGGACAACGACCCATGGTGGACCAGTATCCGGAAGCGAAATCAAAGAGAGGGGTTGATTTCATCCGAGCCTTCTCGAAGAAGGCCTTGACAATGTCGGGACAATCCGGCCATTTCGTGACGTCTTCCAGGGATTTCAAATTCCCCATATGGGGAAGCTTGTCATCCACGATCAACGCCGCGTAATCGCAGTACATATTCAGTACGCCTACAATGTTTCGCACATTCCTGAGGGCGGATTCGTCTGTCGTGTTGATTGTATTCAACAAGGCTTGTTCGAGGCGGGGCGGCAAGACGATGGTCGGCAACTGGTCAATGAGGGGGAGGTATTTGAGGATTCCGTTTCCGGGTTCGCCATTCTTTCCCGTATCACTGTACAGTCGGACGCAAAGGGCTTCCGACTGTATCGCCAGACCAAACATTGCTGCAAATGCAAAACCAAATAAATCGTCGTAGATTTTTCGAGCCAATCCAGTTAAGTGTTGGTATACTTCAACGTCGAAATCAATCGTGAAATTGGTTTCGTCCGTATGGTAGAGTGTCACGTTGCGCGTCAGAACGGCGCGCATTTCAGGACTGCTCTTGAAATTGACCGATTGGTCATCTCCCTGTCGATAGATTTGGGATATGTGTTCCATATTTCGTTCCATCCATTCTGCGGAGGAAGCTTGGGTCGGTGCGTGCACATACACGGTGTTCATTCCTTGCAACTGGAGGTCCAGTTCCTCTTCTTGGATAAAGGTACATCCATAGACGGCGTGTAGGGCTCCCCCTACCGCTTTCATAAAGAGCTTGAACCGGTCACCACAGATGACCACGATTAAACGTGGTCCGAAAAGTTGTGCCAGAAGAAGAATACACACGATGTCATCGACGTCCCCATTTTTCGTTTTACCCAAAACAGCGGGATCCGAAAATAAAATTGTCGACATCTTTTTTGTATTGCATATTTTTGATAAATTAGTTCAATTTTATTTATCAAAGTACTTTATCCGGAATCCATTTTTTGAACGGTTCATGCCAAATACATTCCATTCGATGTTCGTGCACTGTTTCAAAGAGTGTATTCATAAAAGCACTGCGTTTATAGGTGTCTATATACGCAATGGATTGCAGTACCGAATTTGTGTACAGTTCATAGATGTCACTCTTGGATGTGGATTTCACGGTAAACACGGCGGTTTTGATTTGTTCCAAGTAATGGTAAGTGGCAGAAGGGTGGATCATTTTCACACTATATTGTTTGTATATGGGGTCAAACCCTTGATAGGTGGTTGACATGAGAGGCAACATCAAGAGACAATGTTGGTTTGGTCGAATGCACTCTACAATCAGGTCAATAAACAAGTCGACTTTTTGTAAATAGGACATTACGACAGGTTGTCCTTTGTACAAAAAAAGGTCGTCGAATAAGAAACATTTCGTAGATTCATGAAAGACTATCGTTCCATAGATCAACGTGCCTGCAAGAATGGGGTCAAAGGGTATTGGTAAAACCGTCTCTTTTTTCGTGCGTTTCTCGACAAGGATACACTCGGTGGTAAACCATAAATAATATTGTTTACCATAAGGATGTGAGATAAAGATACAATCCGTGAGTGTAGGCATTTTGTATACGTTTTTTTCTATAGGATGTATCACAGGTGGAATGGTCATACTTTATTACTTCACGTCTTTTTAAACTGCTTCAGATAGTCTTCCGCATCGGGGGATAAGACTTGTTGAACTTCTTTGTGTTTCTGGGTATTTTGAAGAAGAACGTCGTGAACTTGGGGGATGGTCAAATGAGCTTTTAAATAGTTAAAGAGGTGATGAATCATCATCAGGGTTATCGTTGTCACGACTGCGGTATAGAGGATCGTAAACATATACCTCTTGTAGGAATAAAACCACAAGTTCAAACCAAATGGTTTTTCGAGATTTATAAAATCCGTCATTCAACCGACTCGGTTTTGTTACCCAATCCGTGGACCTCATCCTCCTTTACGGGTACGTCGTTTACGTCTTCGTCTTCGGGTCATTCGAGGCATACCTATGCACTATATTTTATTCTAAAGAGCTTATAGCGATAATCGTCATTCAAATAAATGCATTTGAATGACACGATTCTAACTGTCATTAAACAGAATCTGAATGAGGGATGGATGAGTGATTCGTACAACTGGACCGCGGATTTTGTCAATCTCTATTGTGCAGATTGGTTTTACACAGCAGAGGATTGTTTTTATGCCATCCAGAACGACGCAATGTTCTATTCAAGCATGCTCTATTTCGTCTTGTCTCACGGCCACGAGTATACTTCTACACTAGACTTGTTTAATGCATACACTTATTTGTATGCCGTATACGTAATTGAAGAACATCCCGAGATACGGGACCATATTCGTAATTTGAAACGAATCAAACAAATGCGTAAAACCATACCTCTTGTCCTGAATCGGAAACTACACGCCGACCTCATTCCTCTTGTATCCAATTACATTGGCCAGCAATGCTAACCACGGGACGTATACCTTAAATACCCTCGATAGAGTAAACTCAAAAGTAGGGTAACCCCTATCAATAGACCTAGTTGCCTATATTTTGCTTTGCGAATCATTTCGATGCTCAATACGACAATAATGCCCAACTTGATCCAGAACAAAAGCTTTTGTTGGTTGTATTGGACAATATGGTCTTCTAACATTCGTTTTGACGTGAGGTCAAGGTCGTCCATGGAAGTGAACGTTTTCAGATTAGCCTCCACTTTTTTTAATTTTTGAATATCGATATCACCCATATCCACACTGCGTTCAAATCGTTGCGTTTTCTCCTTGACTTCCTTTTGAAGTGTACCCATTTGTTTCGTGATTCCGTTCAACAGAGACAATTGGTGATCATAATCGTTGGGAATGCCTGCTTTATAGCCTGGATATGCTTGAACCACCTTGTCTAGTTGAACCATGTATTTTTTGTGCAACCGCATTTTACGATCAAAATAGGGATTGGGCTCTTGTACCGTCAAGCTTTTGATTTTACCCTGTACTGCATTGTACATCTTCTCCATATAGTACGTGTTCAAAAAAACGATTTGAGTTCTAATGTTTTATCGGTAGACGCGTGGATCGGCCGTGCAAGTGGTACTACCAGTGTACTTGCATCTTGAATATACTTCAAGTACCCTTTGGCTTCACTGAAGACCCTTGGAATGCAATAATTTAAAACGTACTCATTCAATTCGCGAATTTGGTCTACAATGTGGTCGGGGCGATTTGCCGAGTGTTCTAAAAACAAGGCTCTCATAATCATCTTTAAATCGGTAATGGATTGTTGGGAGATGATATATTTGCCGCTAGATTGTTGATAGACCCCTGCCCGAATTCCATTCTGCAGGATTTGCTGATTTTCAATCGAAAAAAACGCCCGAGACAATGGAGTGTCTGTCCAATTGCCGGTCATGGCATCGTTGTAACTCGAGGTGTAAATGGGTTTTTCCTGAAGAGTCAATGGGTTTGGAGGTTGAAGTATATTGATGCGACCATTGGCAATCATATACTCTTGAAAGATAAAAAATTTTATTTACGTTTACGTGTCCCGCCTATACGCAAGACGCGATCGATTTGTCCGTTGTAGGAGTTGAGTGGATAGTAGACGGCATTGTGTTGAAACGGCCAATTCATGTATGTCCACGGACTTCCACCTCTTTTACGTTTGGTCCTGCGTTTCATATACTCTACCGCTAAAAAAATCGGGCAAGGTACTCAAATTGCTCCACTCAACCTCCATTGGTCGGCTGGCGTAGAAACGATTCAAATTAAAAAAAGGGGTTTCCCCCCACCCAGGTGTCAAATCTTGAATTTGATTTTCTCACACCGTCCCCCGTGCCTTGTCCCGCCCGACCTGTGGCACCACTCACAGCAACACGCCTGCGCTCCTTCAGAGAAGTCTGCGGGGTTTGAGTGAGTGGCAAAGGCGCAATTCGGGCACTTACCCTCGGTAACCGGTGGCTTGGTGACCACCGCGTGACGGTGTTTGGGTTGTGTCTTGCGACGGGGTTTGCGTGGTGGATCGGTGTCCACGGGTGGTGGCTTGGTGACCACAGTGCTTGTTTTGCTAGGGGGCTCGTCCAACTCCTCCTCAGAGGAGTATTCAGTCCAAGCCTTTTTGACGCAAGATGCCATTGTTGGATGGCGCTGAAATATCCAATTCAAGTATTTCGTTTCAATTTTATTTCATATTGTTTGAACTTAAAGACATATGTTCATTATGTAATATTGTGCATACAATCTCGCTGTAGCTCAGTTGGTAGAGCGATGGACTGTAGAGGTTGAATTCCATTGGTCACTGGTTCAAATCCGGTCAGCGAGAATCACACGAGTACCAGAGCGGTCAAATGGGCGGGGCTTAAGATCCCGTGCTTCGGCTTCGTGGGTTCGAATCCCACCTCGTGTAAATAAAATGTTTACCCAAAATAAACATTTTATGAATTCATCTATTCAAAGCTTGCCGATAAAAAACGAGTGAGTGAATCGACCGTAGGTTTTGCATCAAAGTCAATGACCATATCATCTTTGATTAATTTAATAGTGGGGTATTTGGTTACGTTATACTTTGCGGCGGTCGATTCATTGGTATCACAATCGATTTCTTGGAATTGTAACACATAGCCGTTGTATGTCTTATGACTCCATTCAGCCTTGAATTTGTCCCATTCTACTCTTGATTTTTTGCAATAGGGACACCATGTCGTATAAAAATAAAACAATTCACACACTTGTGTAGCAGATTCTTTGGGTTTTCCTGCTTTTGATCTTATGATATAGACAACAATGTAAATGAGTACAAGGGCCGTGAATCCGCCTAGTATATAATATTTCATACTAATACAAAACACAAAAAATCTACTTGCCTAGCGCCATTGAAAAATTGAAACGAGTACTATCGATTGAATCCATCTGAAAATGGCGCATCCAGTGGCGAAGTGTTTACAAAACTACATGTACGGAATCAATGACAAACTTTTGCGTGACTAGCAGATCGATATACACCGGACGTTGCAGACCTCGTGGTGGAAAAATTCACACTCTATGGTCGTATGTTAGTGGCGTCTCAACTGGTCAAGACAACTCCTCGCATTTGGGATATCTATGCCAACAAAGTACGGAGATATTGGTTCGAACTTTCATAAGCTTGACTATTTTTTATCACGTAGTTTCTCATAATACGTGAGATGACCATGAACTGGACACATTAGTTTAGCTGGTGCAGTATCCTTTAATATTTTCATTTTGGAGGGATGTTGTTCAAATTGGGCAACGGTGGCTATATACATTGCGTCGTCCAATGTCGTATCCGGTTTCGTGACGATATGTTTGTATTTAGTTTCTAGATGTGTTGAATCTCCGTTTTTGCCATCCATACTGAAAGTAAGTGCTAAAACCGGGTCGTGTTTGTGTACTATACACGCGTGTTTGAAATGTTCGAGGGTTTTCCATTTAGCCCCCTTAAACATTCCGTGTTCACCCTCACACGAAAATTCGGCTACATCTAACGGAGACAATCGTTGACGCCAGTTCAAGTGTTTCGTCAATGCTTTATACTTTTTGGATACTTGTTCATCTGGACCTTTCCCTGGTTTCTTTGTCGAGTCGGAGAGTACAAGCACATCCGTTGCACCACCTTCAAAGTCATCTGATTCGGATTCGGACACTGGTTCCTCTAGTTCTTCCTCTACATCTATCAAGGTAGCAATCACAGATATTTTAGGGTCGTTGATTTCAAACCGTTGTCCTAATACTTTCACACGGATATGTTCTTTTTCTTTAATGTCTGAAAATTGAGGAATCATATAATGATGGTCGCGTGCTAAAAACACAATAAACGGGGAATCGTCTCGTGTACTTAATCGTGCTTTAATACCCGCACGTGTATTGTGTTCGACGATACACTCGAATTCTTGTCCAGGGACAGGATTGGAAACTTCACAATGGAAGACGACTTGAATCATCACGTTGGGTCCTTTAATCATTCCACACGAATAATTAAAGAGTTGGATAGACCCCCGTTTGATATATCCTTCTTCTCCGCATTTTCCCTCTAACTCGGACAACGATTCTAGTATCACGTGCTGTATTGACCCACCCATTTTAATCATGGGGATCGTCACACGTCTCGTCAACAAGGAAGGATGATAGATGTCCATTGGATATAATATACGAAGATAGTTTTAAACCTTTCATTTTTTTGAATTCTCTTTCCGAGATTGCATTAAATTGACCACGTTTACAGTTCCCTCTCTTGTTTTTTTTTGATTATGTTCAAGCACTTCTACTGCAGATAAAAACCATATTTTATGTTCATATTTTATTTTTTGTAAGTATCGTAAGAGTAATTCTAACTCATTACAAATGTTTTTCAGGTCCATTTTGGTATACTCATTTATGCCTAATACTTCGGCAATGCGCTCTATAGCAACTGATTTGTTCGATATTTGGGCACAAATTTGACCATAGGTTTTCGCTTTCGTCATACTCTTGGATTTAAAGAAACGTTCATCTTCGTCGTTGTTCACAATTCCTCCCACCACTGTTCCGAATGAAGTGTAGAGTGTAGGAGTTCGTTCGACAAATATTTCAACCCAGGTATTCTCGTGTATACGTAAATGAACTATTTTTGTATTGTTCCAAATACGAAGAACACCATTCTGCACCTTGAAATAGGATTTTACCATTTCCTCAAACGGATCCAGTTTGTTAAAAAATAAATAATTCACTAATTCTAAACACTGGTTGTATAAGAGAAGTTCGATCATATGATCGATAATGCATTGGTTAAACATGTCCTCGTCAAAATTCGATATTTTTTTCTTCTGTAAGACTTCGATGATATGTTTTTTGGATACGTTTACCATACTATACCAGTCACTCCCCGTGGATAAAAACGCCGTCTCGTATTGTTCGCGCATCGTATCCAAAAGTTCGAGAACATTGATTTCTTGAACGGATGGTTCGGGTTTAACGACAATGGAATGATAGATTTCATTCGAAGGGATTCGTCTTTCGTAGACGGGGACTGGACCAGGCAATTGTTTGGGTTGGAATAGGTAGTATTTGCCATAATTGACAATGTACCCCGAACGATGCATCATATCCTGACACTCCATTTTCAAGTCTATCATTTGAGTCAATGCCTCATACAGTTGTTCGTAGGTCATGGGGGTCGTCAAATTTAATTCTCGAAATAAATCTTGCGCTGTATAAGCATATCCGTGTTTAAAGAAGGACCGGATTTGTTCCATGGTTCGATTGAGGTCAAATAATCTGCGGGGGTACCGAACGGGATGTTCTTTGACATTGCACGTATATGTACAATCCATAAAATCGCATAGGACGGAATAAGAATTATCCCCAATGGGATATTCGATTTGTTTTCCAGTTGACAATGTTTGTTTGACAAGAAGGTTCAACTCCTCTACGGGTTGAAATTGTGTATGATTCATGACACAATCCATTGCATTTTCTTTCAACAATCTAGCCATTTTACCAATTTTCACAGCCTTGTCTTCTGCATATCGATAGAGGTAATAATCAAAGGCTTCCTTTTCTCCGATGAGCGATACATACAAGAAGATTTGGGCATTCCGTTGTTCAAAAGGCAATGCCTTGTGACTACACAAACGAATGCCTCGTCCAATAATCTGTTCATTTCGATTCAAATGCCACCAAGGGTCCATAATGTGTATTTGGCGAATGTTTTTAAAATCAACCCCTTCCGAGGCTGCTTCCGAGATAATCACCACTTTTATTTTGTTTCCGTGGATATTTTCAGTAGAATTGATGAGTTTGATGTTGGAAACGGTAGAAGCACTGTTCGAATCCCCTGTAATCATACAGTATTTGGTAGCACTTGGTTTGGAAGAGAATAAATTACCATCGATATTCTCATACCCCATGGATTCAAGGGCGATTGCCATTGGAATGACTCCTTCTGGAATCAATCTTGAATAAATCAACACAATTCCAGTAGAATCTTGAGTGTGTTTGCAGATGGCATCTATCTTAGCGCTGTAGGTACCGATATGTTTTGGGTCAAAACAATGGATTTTCTTTTCACGATATTCATATTTCGCGCCTCGTTTTTTCATATAACTAGTCAACTCGTTGATCTCATCTGGATAACTCATATTCAAAGCAGACAATAAGGCAGTATTCACTGTGAAATTTTTGACATCCCCTGCTTTCATATGACGGTCTATTTTAGCAATATATCGTTCTGCCTGGTACGAACTTAATTGTACTGGATAGACCCTTGTTCTCAACGGTTCAATGGGAAGGTTTTCGATACTTAAAGTAGGTAAGGACAAGGAACGGTCGTCGAATTTATCGGGGTATACACGATAGGGGAACGTATAAGGGTTTTCACCTTTTACAAAAGAAACGTACCCTCGAATATGATGTAGGAAATGTTCTTTTTGTCGTTCAATCAATAAACCCTCTTTAAAAAAATCTTGTTCGAGGATCACTGGTCTTTTGTCATTTTGATTCAACATATTGGTAATCCACACGATTTCAGTCGGTTCATTGAACATGGGTGTCGCGGACAAAAACAATAATTTGACGGTGGTCTTTTTTGTAATCAGGTCAATGGCATTACTTGCAGTGAATTTGTCTTCCGAGTCATTCCCCTTGATGTTATGAACCTCATCTACGACAATCATACAATGTTCAAATACTCGGCGTATTGCATGTTTAAACTGTTTCAAATGTTGCACCATATTGGCGAATTCAATGTACCCCATAAATTTATAGTAACGACGTATAATGTCTTGGATACGCAGGGTCAATTCTTCGTGGGATAACTTTAGATTCGTCGGGTTTACTTCACGCAACAAGGCATTCCCCAAACAACTGTTTTCAAAGATCCACTCTCCGTGCTTCTCGACCATTTTGGATGGATCAAACAATTGTTTTTTGAAATTAGACTTAATGTTGGGTCCGCCTAAAACATAAATACGTTTTTCGTGTCGTTTGGACCCTTGTTGTACAAACAATCCACTTTGTCGAATGAACCTACGATGTTCTTCCGCTACAGTAATTGCGGAACACGTTTTACCTGTACCTAATCCGTGAAACAATAAAAGTCCATTGTAAGGTGTTTCGTTCGACAAGAAATTGCGTATGGAGGTCTGATACGTGGACAATTCGATTTCAGAATCACACATTCGGGCAGCAATCTTTTCAACATCTTTTTGATTTTTGGGTTTGTGAATGACACTTTGAATATTAAAGTCTGCAAACTGGGTTAGTTTCTCCATAAACGATTCGTCTAGGATCAAAGGGAATATATCCATTGCGTAAGGTATCATAATCCAATCTAGTTTTTCAACCTGCATATGTATTCTTAATATATTAATTTAGTGTGACGTACTCATCTAGCATAGAATGAATCAACGTCACAAGTTGCTTACGTTCCACGTTATAGGGCCGTATTTTTGCAAGAACCTCTTCATACGTGAACCATTGAAGATTACTCACTTCGCTATCTTGGAATCTTTTTCTCGGTTGACTAGCATTACTTCGAGCAATGAAATATTTATGCTTGTACGATTTGTAGTTGGACCCAATGAATATTTCTTCATAGGGCATAATGTTACGAATGAGGTTGAGGTCGGATCTATCATAGCCCGTTTCTTCTTCGTATTCTCTTAGCGCACACATACTGTCTGTTTCGTAATTGTTCCGTCTCCCTTTAGGAAATCCCCACTCCGGTTCGGTCCAAGTCGTGGAGACGGATTGAATTAAGGACGATAATGTAACACGTTCACCCTCAACGATACAACCTTGTACGATGGAAGAAAATTTTTCACTCGCAAGCATTGCATCCGATCCCCCGTCTGGTTTGACACCCCATAAATCATGCCACAACTCACTAAACGTTTTGGTCAACACATCTTCCTTCTCTTGTAGCGTCATCTCTTCGATTAAATTGATAAGATGTGTCGTGGACGTAAGAGAGTACTTTCCTCTCAAAAAATCTACATACCCCAACGTTTTCTTCCGACAAATCATTAAATATTTCTTCTCTTCGTTGATGTTGATAATCCCATTGCTTGTAATGGGAGACCTACAATGTTTATAGACATGCCACGAACGCCCACAATTATTACATTTATTCATTTTTGGTAAGTTTGTTTTATATGTTTAAATACTAATGGACCCATCTATTTGGGGACCCCACTATTGGTTTATGTTACACACCATGGCATTTAACTATCCTCAGCATCCTACCAGTATTCAAAAAAAAATATACCATCGTTTCATTCACAACCTACACGAATTCATACCAAATCGTTCCATGGCCAATACATTCCAACGACTCTTGACAGACAATCCCGTCAGTCCCTATTTAGACAACCGTACCGATTTTATCCAATGGATGCACCATATGCATAATCTCGTCAACAAACGATTGGACCGTCCCACCATGTCATTATCGGACCATTATGACGAATTCTTACGCCATTTTGAGCCGAAACAAACAAAGCTGCAACGATTATTTCAAGAAAAGAAGAAAATCGTGTATACGCTCGCCATTGTCGTGGTGGTGGTGTATTTATATCTCCAAATGTGATTCGCGAATAGGTTCATAATGACCTCCTGTCCAATACAAACGAATCGTCTTAGATACCTTGCCCGAAAGTGGTATAAATTCGATGATGCGCCCGTGATCACGGTCGTTTCGAACCAGAACACGTAGTTCCCATAAGTTACAAGCACATTGTATTTCAATCCCACCACCCCAGGTATTCGTACACCTCATTTGTTGTATATAGTTGGGGTGTTCCATGGATAACACAAAGGCCGTATCCAACCCTTCAATAATGGGTTTGTTTTCTAGTAAATAATCACAAATTTTTTGTCGTAGGACAAAACTATTCTCGGGGATAAAATGACTTAAGCTGTTGAACAAACAACTCATACTATCGATGTTTATTTTTTACTGGAATCTATTCCAAACGCGTTATTTTGAGATTAAATTGATTCTATTTCGACTTCTCGTATTCCACATAAAGAATGCGGTTATTGGGAGTCGATACCGAAACCACTGGATTGTTCAATTTCAAACTTCCGGTGGAAGAAAGTACCTTGGAATACTTCCCCTACGTTGTACAGTTCAGTTGGATCATGTTGGATACAACGACCTACAAAACAACTGAATACGACTATTACATCCACTGTCCCATTCAAGTACCTCCTGAAAGTACAAACTGTCATGGTATCACGACCAGAATGGCCAAGGTTCGCGGACACTCCTTTGCAAAAACCTTTGCCATCTTCCAAGAATGTATGAAACAATGCGATTTAATTGTGGGACATAATCTTCATTATGACATTACTGTCTTGAAAGCAGAATGCTTGCGAAATCAGATACCCTTTGTCCTCGAAAAACCCACCTATTGTACAATGAAATCTACGACTAAATTATGTGGTCTGGGTAAGTATCCAAGACTCGGGTTCTTGCACCAATTCTTGTTCCAAGAAGAAGCGGCCAATCTCCACAGCTCCATGATTGATGTGCTGGTATGTGTACGATGTTATATGAAGTTGATGCATTCCATTGATTTATGCGAAAAGGTAAAGAAATTACGACGATTTTAAACGTTTCCGAGCAGACCATTCGCATACTTTTTTACCGGCATACGTTAGGATAAATAAGAAAAATACCAGTATAACCCTGGTTGCAAAGGCATTCATACCTTTTGATAATATAAAAATTGATTAAAAACAATAATATGTATATACAACATAGAAATGGATAAATTGATTGCCCAGTTTAACAAATCGGTAAACACGGAAACCGTAGAGTATGAATTTGAGGCCCAAATCAAGGGTCGTGAGGTCACCAAAATGCATTACAATCAGGTGATTCAATGGTTACTCATGGCAGGATTTAAGATGGAGTCCAAAGAAGGGAAGGATATTCTCCGTATTCAACAACATAGAAACGATGAAACCAAACGTATTGAACTGACTGGAATAGAGAGCATCCAACATTTCTGTCGAACGGACGAACTGATCAATCCCACGTTCATCCACAAAGAACGTACGGGTTCTGCCCTTCTTGAAGACTATTGGACCAAATTAACCCTGGGTACGGAAACCAAATTGGATGCGCGTCCAGAGATGCACGGTCCAAAAACCTATCGTTTGATGAACCGTGTTCGTTTGTTTTCGGACAAGGTACCTTTCAAGTATGATTGTACGATTGTGCGTACGACAGACACTCTAGAAGGCCTCTTCACCGTTCCTGCCATGTATGAGATCGAGGTGGAGTTTGCACGTGGAAATGTGCCTGAACAAATTCAGCGCGCCATCACGTATGCCTTGCGAGGCATCCAACGGTCGAATTATCCCATCGGAAAAAAGGAAATCATCTCTGTACAGGCGGCCTACAAATCACTTACTCACTCGGATGGATTTATTGGACCCAGACCCGTCTCTTTGCAAGCGTCCAATTTGGTCGGACCCGATAACATCTATGAAAACTTTGCCGTCACTGAAAAAGCAGATGGAGAACGCAAAATGTTATTGGTGGTTCATGGAAAGGCCTACTTTATTGTGGGTAGTCTGGATGTAGAGTACACGGGAATATCGGGACTCGAGAAAATGAATAATATCTTGATGGACGGAGAACATGTCACGATGGATAAAACGCATACCCGAATCAACAGTTATTTTGCCTTTGACCTTTATTATAATGGAAAAAAAGAGGGGGACATTCGAACGCTTCCATTTATGTCAGAAGGGGATCACCGATTGAAGCAATTGCATCATATCGTCAAAAAAATTCCGGTACACCCACTCGTGGTTTCAGTAAAGGAATTCTGGCCAAGTACACCTGATTCATGCGGAAGGTTGTTAGACCGGATTGAAGAAGGAGAATTCCCCTACGAGACGGATGGGCTTATTTTCACACCCGCCCTTTATGGAGTAGGCATGACGAGAACGGTGACCTCCCTTCCCAAAGGAGGGTCGGATTGGTACCTGAATCTAAAATGGAAACCACCCAAAGACAATACCATTGATTTCCTAGTACATTTTGGAGAAGATGCGTATAAATCTGGAATGGCGAATGCCTCTACCTACAAAAGAGTGAACTTGATGGTCGGATTTAATGTTCGAGATGTATTGGCCAACACAATGCATAGCATCTTTGAAGGGTATGAGGTGAATCGACCGACCGACAAACAAGTTCTCTTTAAACCAGGGAATCCATCGTGTCCGGATTCACACGTCACGAATCTACCTTCACGAGATGGAAAAATATTTACCGAAAAAGGAGAGATTATTGAACACGGAAGAATCGTAGAATGTAGATACGAGAAGGACGAGGAATTGGATTATCGATGGAAACCTCTACGTGTTCGGTGGGACAAAACAAAACCAAACGGTTTTACAACTGCATCCAGCAATTGGTATACCATTCAACATCCCATTACGGAAGAAATGTTACGCACCAAAGACCATCAAGTCCCCCAATCGTATTATGCGGATGATGAGAAACAAAAGAGCAATGGATATCGAAAGTTTCACAACGAGGTGAAACGTAAATTATTGAATGATTATGTGACCGACAAATGTACGGTCATTGATTTTGCAGTGGGTCGAGGTGGAGATTTGTCAAAAGTGAAAAAAGCCTCGTTTATCTTAGGCATTGACTTGGACGAAAAAAGTATTACAGGAAAAAATGGGGTGTGTGAACGATACTTGGAGGCTTGGGGGTGGACAAGCGATGGACATAAGCGCACTGACTACAATACCAGGGGAATATTTGTTCAAGGAAACAGTACCTTAAACATCAAGACCGGGGAAGGCATTGAACAAGAATATCACAAATGCATTGTTCGTTCTATCTTTGGGTTGGACCCGAAACGACACTTAGGCAAGGGCATTGATGCCCATTATGGGAAAGCGACCCACGGGTTCAATGTCGCAAGTATTCAATTTGCAGTGCACTATATGTTCAAAAACATTACCACCTTGACCAAGTTCATCCAAAATGTAGCAGAATGTACTGCTATGAACGGTGTATTCGTAGGCACGTGTTACGATGGACAAAAGGTGTTTGATTTACTACAAGATAAACCCGTGCTTGAGATTCGTGATGAAGATTTAATTTGTAAAATTACCAAAGAATACAAGAATCGAGAGGTTGTGATGAACGAATCGTGTCTTGGATACACGATTAAAGTATTACAAGCTGAGATTAAACGCGAACACGAGGAATGGTTGGTCTTCTTCCCCTATTTTGAATCCGTGATGAAACAATATGGGTTTGATTTAATCCACCGAACACCGTTTGAAGACTATCATACCAATGAATCGATGACCGAGGGACAAAAGGAATTGTCCTTCTTGAATACCACGTTTGCTTTCCGTAAAGTGAAAGAAGTGTTTGCACCCGCAAAGCTTTCCTACATTGACATTTAAAAAACTGAAAGTGATTTATTTTTCTGGGAATGAAGAGGGTCTCCAATACACGACCCATTTATTCTCAAGGGTAGGGATCATACGAAGCTTGGAATTTGCATCCAATCCCCATTGGCGTTGTCGAATAGATGCTCGAGTTGGGTTTTGGCCATTGTTCTGTAAAGTTTTGGGTGCAACCGTTTCTGCGCGTTTACTCAGTCTAATGCCAAATCGTAATTCTGCGAATGTAATCGCATCTTCTTGTAAATCAAACTCGATATCCTCAATGTCGAGGTCCGTCTTAGACTTCTTTGGTTTCTTCGACTTAATCTCTTTCGGTGGTTTCGTAAACTCTGGCAGAAATGCATTCACCTTTACCGTTCCGCGTGTAACCGCTTGCAGTGCAGTGCATCCAGTCAACTTATTGGCTTCGTCGACAATCGTATTGTGACGCAAGATGTCGCGTTGGGTATGTTCGTCAGTCCAATACGTACATTTACCATAATATTGCGGGCACTGTGCAATGATTCCGGCCAATCGTCCTGCTTTCTGGACCGCTGTATGGACGTCTTCAATCTTGCCTAGGATGATGTCTGTCCAGATGAGTCCTTCACTGCCATCATGCGGAGCGTAGTGGAACCCAAGACCTCGGTCTACCTTTCGTCTTCCAATGATGAGAAGTGGCTTGTCTTCCAGCTTCAAAGACTTGTAAATCTCAAACAGTACTTCACTGAACCTTCGTCCTTTGGTTCGAAACGTCTGAACGCTCTCCCCTGTATAGGTTTTAATTCCGTACATATTGAAAATTAGGGCATTGAGGCCACGCGTATTTGCGAAACGAGCCATACTGGTCATATCGGATGACTTGGCGTTCGAGTTCACGATGATTTTTCTAAAATAGGTACCGATCGGGGTAGTAAAGTAAGCCAAGTGGTCGTCAATCAACTTTTCAGCGTAGGCATTGTTCGTCATTTTGGAGGAGACAGGTTCAATGCGAAACTCGGAATCGGGATGATGCGCTGCACGGTAATACACATTGCCGGTGTGATCGACTGGATACAGGTAGGCATTTGCACATTCGGGGAAGTCTTCCTCCAACAGTTCCCCTTCCGTCGCAGAAACGAAACCGATGCGATGCAAGGCGTCGTCGTTGTCCACAATGAACTGGGAATAACACATCGGAACATCGTCAATACGAATGGACATTTTTCGAAGCTTGGGATAGGTATCATCTGCTTCGTCGAAAATCATACTGTACCGGAGTCGAGAATTGCGGCGAACTTTTCGCAAAATGTGGGCCAATAGTGTCAAAATCTTTCGGTTCTGTGTATCGTTGGCTAATGCGGCAATGATGGGCATTTTATAGTCACCGTCCTCATCCGCAGCATATGCATCGACATAGGACTTGATATCTTCGTACGTTTGCTTGCTGTTGCTTGACAAGGTAAATATCTTGCAATTCACGCATAGGGTAGACAATCCATCCACGGACTGTTCGGTAAGCGTTCGGTCATTTTGGGTAATGAAGAATGCCACCGGCTTGATGTCGGTGCGTTCCGACCATTGGTTCATCTCCAATGCACAAATTCTCATCTTACCAGACTGTGTATTCTGGAGAACGAAGAACGTCTTTGGATTTTCGACCAATATGAGAAGAATCGTCTTTTTGATCGGATCATCAATGTGGTTGAATTCGGACCATTTCAGTCCGTGTTTTGCAATAAACATGATGCTATCATCGAACGGATTTCCATTTCGCTCAATCAGTTCAGCGGTTTCAAGTTCGTCCAATGTGCGCAACACTAAATCCACCTCATACTCTTCCTCTCGGTCGAGATTCAAGAGATGCAGAATGTCCTCCGCGCTTGCGGTTGGTCGACTCGATTGCATGTTAGGATATGTACGATAGACAAACGATACAATTCAATTTTATTGGAAATATGGGACTATCCTCCAGGAATATATTTAAAGACAATCGTTGGATACATATGAATGAACCGAGCGCGTGTCCTATCGCTATTCATGGCTCAAATCTCCTTGCGTCACGATACGAAACTGTTTTCAAATTGTAAACAGTGTATGTATTTTGAACCGCGGAACCATCCCTTTACGGACCGCCTCAGTAAGTGTAGAAGGTTTGGCGAAATCGATGAAAACGGACGAGTTAGCTATGAATATGCCGATCTTTGTCGAAAAAACGAACAGAAGTGTGGACCTGTCGGTAAATATTTTGAAAGCAAATAGAGGCATTGTAACAGGCGATTTAAAGGCAACCGTTGAATACACACGAATGAACCGAGAACGTGCCCAATCTTTGTTGGGGGTGACGCATAACGTGACCCCTCAACAACTTAAAAAGGTATACTACAAAAAGGCCTTGAAATGTCACCCCGACAAACAAGGAAACGCTGAAGAATTTTTGGAACTCAAAGAAGCCTATGAATGTTTATCCAATCATACCGACCCCATTTTACCCCTCTTGTTCGATTCGTCGATTCATTTCGTCCTATCCGCATTGGACCCCCAATTTTTACTATCGCTCTATACGATCTTGTTGGATTACAAAGATTTGATTCCTGAATCTGTATTTGTCTCGATACAAAAACACATTCCACCCATTCTAATCCTCGAGCCTACCTTGAATGATTTGTTGCAGCAACACGTCTATATTTATACGCACAACGGTCGCAAATACTCCATTCCGTTATGGCATCACGAGCTAGTCTACGACGAGTTTACAGTATTGTGTAAACCCAACGTCGAAATGGACGAAGAAAACAATGTGTACCTGGATGTACACGCCGATATTCGTGATGTTTTTTTAAATGGCCTGTTTGTGGAATCCATTTCACATCAAGTCGATGTCAGTAAGCTTCATATTGTACCGTACCAGATATATACTACACCCAGTACAATTCCGAAGATCCAAGAAGAGGTGTACTCGGCGAAGGAATGCGCATCGTTCATCCTTCGCATTCACCTCGTTTAGTCTTTCTTTTCATACAATAGACACTAATACACCTGAAGATAGTTTCGAAAGTCGATGTCAAAATGTGTACAGAGGCGCATCAACCGACCAGGCTCAAACACGTAAGCCGTGAGTTCTTCTTTAAAAGCTTCGTTCTTTTCGCGCATCCGCAACTGATCCAGACGAAACAAGAGATGACTCCCATTTCGATTGGCGGACAAGAAGTCCCAATTTATCTTCTCGGGGTTTTGTTCGAGTAAATGAATGGCGCCAACATTACTAGACAAACGGACCCAATCAATATGTTCTGGATATTTTTCCAGAAGAGGAACCGCGACCGCACGTTTGGACAACTCACTCCAGCATTCGGCGTTAAGTTTGTCTATGTGTTTTTCCAGGAAGGACATATCGTTGATATAGATACATAAATAGTTCCATATCACATGATGCAAGTTTTTTTCAAAGAGAGGCACTAGGGCTGGATTCCTACATGCGTTATTCCAATGTATGTTGCCAGGGTATTTTTCAAAGAGAGGCAACGCGATTGGATTTATACTTAACTTATACCAACAGATGTTTTGGTCGAAAGCGGATACACCTAAATTGTATGAGAATATTTCGGAAATGCGTGATTCCAAGAGAGGTATGACTCTTGGATTCTCATTCTGACACAACGTGCGCCAATTTATCTTGTCTTGGTTTTGGGTCAAGAGGTCTATGGCGGCAGAGTTACATGATAACCCTGCCCAATCAATCTTGTCTGGATGTTGTTTAATCAGTGAAATGGCATCTGGCATTTGACACAAATAATACCAATCTACTTTATCCAACTTATCCAAATGATCCTTCAAGAAGGGTATCGCTTCTGGAGTTCGACACAAGGTACTCCAATGGATTTTTTCTTGTGCATGGACCCAGTGTTTTTTTAAGAAAGGATATATATTGGGATTGTGAAGGAACCAAAACCAATCAATCTTGTCCATGTTTTGTTCCAACAAAGGAATCGCATTTGGGTTTCTTGAGAGTTCTTCCCAATCAAGTTTATCCAGATGTGATTCTAAGTAAATCACCTCTGCGTGAATCGACACTTCGACCCAATCGGTCTCTGGGTGCGGAATAAAGACGGGCTTCATGTTTACGGATTACAATGAATACATTTATATTCAATTTTATATAAAAGTAATATATTATATAAAGATATATGTATACTATTTTAGGTTTGAAAAACAAGAAAAATAAAAACTATAATTATTTGATAACTGAAACTGTAAATAGTGCATGTAATTTACATTTATCATTAATAAATAATGTTTTTTCAGATGAAGAATGTAGCAATTTAATTATTTATTCTGAAAACGTTGGTTACGTTCAAGCAAGTTCATATATCGATAAATATAAAAAAGAACATTATTTTTTAGAAATTAGAAAATCATTAAGATGTGTAATTGATAGTATTGATTTTTCTAAAATATTGTATAAAAGAATAGCTCATATTATTCCAAATAAATATAATAATATGACATTTTGTGAAATTAATCCAAGATTTAGATTTTTAAAATATAATGATGGGGATTTTTTTGCAAAACATACCGATGAACATTATAAAAATGATAAAAATGAAATATCATTAATAACAGTACTTATTTATCTTAATAATGATTATGAAGGTGGAAACACTAAATTTTTATTTGATGATACAACTGAAATTTCAATAACTCCAAAAATAGGATTAATTTGTTTAATGGATCAAAATATTTTACATGAAGTTCCAAAATTAATTAGTGGTGTTAAATATGTTATAAGAACCGAGTTAATGTACAAATAATATATACACTTAAATATATATACTTATATAATAATGTCAATAAATAAAACTGCTTACTTCATTACAATTGCAGAAACTGATATTGATAAACTTGATATTGATATAGATGGAATTATGGCAGACGAATTTGAAGAAACACTTATATTTGTAGGTAGATTAATTGAAAGATTACATAATAATGTTAATTTTAAAGGTAAATACATTTATGTTGTTCAATATTTATTATCAAGCGATGGTAAATATATAAAACAAGATAATTTATTTTCTAGTCGTTATTTAATTGAAGATTAAATAATTAATTACACATTATTTGCATCAGATTGAGCTAACAATTTTATCTTCCTTCTTTTTTTCTTATGGGCGTTTGAAATGAGAAAAGGTGTAAATAAAATATGTAATCCAAATAAACAATTATATTTAAATTTAAGTGATTGTGATATTACCGATGTAAGTGCATTAGGAAACGTCCATACTTTAGATTTAAGTTTATGTAATATTACGGATGTAAGTGCCTTAGGGAATGTCACATCATTAAATTTAAGTCATTGTAAAAATATTACAGATGTAAGTATGTTAGGAAAAGTCAATACTTTAAATGTAAGTGGTTGTAATATTACAGATGTAAGTGCAATAGGGGAAGTCCATATTTTAGGATTAAGTGGTTGTAAAAATTAAAATTGAATAAGAATATTTATTATTTAATAATAAAGAAAATGGACGTTCTAAGTCTCGACGCTATTTGTAAAAGAGACGATGAAGAGCCAGATAACTGGTGGTTTTGCACAAAATGTAACCGAAAACTTATGGATGGCGAATATCATAAAAAATATTGTAATTCAACAAAAGAGAAACACAAACATAAATTGACCAAAGATCATACTAAACAATTTGTAAAAGATGGACGTTGTTTTCGGTGTGGAAGAAAGGACCATTATATTTTAGATTGTACGTATCCAAAAATATAATCTTTGATCCCACTTACCCTTTTTCATGTACATCGATTCTTTCGTTGTTGTTCACCATTCTTCGTCAGAATACCAGAGCATCGATTTAGAGGGTATATCCAATTTTTCGTGTACGTTGTTCTTTTCTTGTGAAACGCATATTCTTACATAAGATGTTTCCAAGAAATGGGAAATTTTTCAGCAATCAAATCGTGTACCTGTTGTGCATACTCTTGAATTTCTTTCTGTGCAGATGGGTCCAAACGCAATTTACACAAACGGGCATAGGCAGCTAATGAACCCGTTTCTATAAATTCCGTATACAAACTGAGAGGCAAGACAGACCTAGCCATTTCAGGTGCAACCCCTAAATCCATTAACGCATGGTAAGTCTTGACAGAAGCCTCCACGGTTTGTCGATAGAGTTGACCAGCCTCTTCATTCTTCTCCACTGATTCCGTTTTTGATCCTTGTTTGACTTTGGGATCTCTTTGTCGGAATTCACTTGGCGTCCATATTTCAGGAGGTGAATCTACGTAACGACGACTCATTTCGTTGCGTGCAAATCCAATCGTATGTCTAAACCATTCACGGGCTACAAAAATGGGCATTTTCATCCGAAATTGTAACTGTGGATGAAAAAAAGGACTGGTATGTTGATGTTCTGCCAAATATTTGATGAGTTTTTCGTCCTGAAGTGTCATCTCGTGCGATTCTTTATGAAAAGAGACACGTGCCGCATTCACGACCGTCAAATCCGAACCAAAGACTTCAAGGAGTTCCATATTTTAACCTATTGTGTCTGTTTAATATAAAATTGAAAGTGTTCAACTTAGTTATATCTATGAACAATACCATGGAACGCAATCTTTGTGTACCCAACTCGGTTGCCGACAAAGATATTCATAGTGCGTGGAGACACCTCTTTGGAAACAATTCAATCGAGAGAATCGAACATCGCGAAGATAAAAAAATCATACACCTGTTCCCATCTTGGATTGAACAACTAGATGAGGATGAAGAAGCGGAAATCTTGGATATGTATGAGGATTTGGACGCAGAAGGACGACTAATGTTCAGTTTACAAGACCCATCGATTGAATGGTGGATTTATGGAAGAGAAACAGACTGCGGAAACAACACGATTAAATTTGAAGTCTTCTTCTAACTATTCGACAAGATGATTATTTTTGTGATATTTTTCCAACAGCATACAAATCAATGACAATATATCCAGTTTGATTCCAAATCGTAGAGTTTTTTTCTTTAATTTATACGTGATAATCCACCGTTTCTTAAAAAATGGGTTAATTGTTCAATCCTCTTTTCTAATTTATCTTGGGAGACATCCTGTATATCCTCTTTAAGTTTGCTGGAATCAATGAATTAAAATAGAACAATAGGTTATGATTGTTCCTTTGTATTTATGTTTTCTTGTTCTTTTATTATGGTTTACATCTTTTAGAGAAGGGTTTGAATCTTCCGACGAATATGAATTTTTAAAACCCCATGATCCTACCGTATTAGATGATACGACTGAGAATGACTTTATTACTGCTTTCAACAAGACCACTACGTTTTCACCACAATTGAATTTAACCACAAATACATCGATGCTTCCAATGTTTGAAAAGGACGCTACCTTAGAAGAATTTAAATACTATATCAAAAACAATAAATGGCCTTACGGTGTTTATCTGACCAATTATATTACAATCAATACAGATGCAACCTTGAAAAGTTTTAGTGTGTTTAAAATATCCACCCTAGAAGAGCTTCAACAAGTAGTGCCATCTAGAACATTATATGAAATGGTAATTAATCCCATTGAAAGAACACAATCCCCACTCCCTGCATCCAATGAGATGTTCACTGGTAAATCTGTTTCACCAAGTGCAACACCCTCAACAAGTGAATCCAGTTTATCACCTGACAATTTTACAAAATTAAAAGAAATCTGTTCTAGTATGTAAAAAATTGATTGGATTGTAACTCTTTATCCAACGTATATTCAATCATGAGCCTCGAATCGATGTACGAACGCAAAAGCGCAGTGGAGCACATTCTTCACGCACCTGACATGTACATTGGCTCTGCCCAATCGTCTGAAACGTCTAACTGGGTGCGCCAAGGAGACAAGATTGTCCAGATTCATCACCCGTTTGTTCCTGGATTATATAAATTATTTGATGAAGTCTTAGTCAATGCAAATGACCAGCACGTTCGTAAACAAGATACCCCCACGCCAGTCACGTTCATTAAATGTAACATTCAAGACGGAACCATTACGGTGATGAACGATGGGCCCGGGATTGATGTCGCCATTCACCCTACTTATGATGTCTACATTCCTCAAATGGTCTTTACTGAATTATTGACCTCTACCAACTATTCGAAAGAAAAAAAGGTAGTCGGTGGGAAAAATGGACTGGGTGTTAAACTCGTTATCATTTGGTCTACCTATGCCAAGATTGAAACCGTGGACGCGGTGCGTCAGTTGAAATACACACAAGTCTATCGAAACAATTTAAGCGTCATTGAACCTCCCGTCATTACACCTTACAAAAAGAAGCCGTACACGTCAGTGACCTTTACCCCCGATTATGCCCGATTTGGTTTGCCTGGTCTCGACCCGTCCATGTCCCAACTGTTTGAAAAACGTTTGTTAGACATTGCTGCACTTACGGGCAAAAAAGTCAAGGTGAGTTTCAACGACGTATTGTTGCCGGCCCAAACGTTCACGCAGTATGCAGATCTCTACATTGGAGATGCTCCTCGTGCATTTGAAGAGTGTCCACGATGGTCTTATATTGTCGCAATGGCGGATGAATTCACCCAAGTTTCCTTCGTCAATGGCATTTACACGCAAAAGGGAGGCAAACACGTGGAATATTTGATGAGTCAACTTATTCGTAAACTAGTTGCTTACATTTTCAAGAAGAAGAAGGTTGAAGTCAAACCCAATCTTCTGCGTGAACGAATGTTTGTGATGTTGAACTGTTCCATTGAAAATCCAAGTTTCGACAGTCAGACGAAGGATTGCCTCACGACTCCTCCAGGCGTCTTTGGTTCGACGTGTGAAATCAGTGATAAATTTGTGGACAAAGTGGCCAAAATGGGGTTGATGGAAGCAGCGCTTCAGCGAATTCAGCAAAAAGAGGCCACTCAAGCCAAGAAACACGACGGGGCGAAAACCCGAACGATTCGAGGCATTCCGAAATACACGGGTGCAAATCGTGCAGGTACAGTCGATGCGTACAAATGCACCTTGATCTTATGTGAAGGAGATTCAGCGAAAGCAAGTGTCATCTCTGGCTTGTCCAAATCCGACCGAGACTATTATGGAGTGTATCCGATGCGTGGAAAGACCCTCAATGTACGTGATGAAGCCATTTCTCGAATCAATGAGAACAAAGAGATTCACGAACTCAAGCAAATTATGGGGTTGGAAATCGGACGTGTCTATACCCCCGAAGACGTTCGCGCAAAGCTTCGGTACGGAAAAGTCTTGTTTATGACGGACCAAGACAAAGACGGTAGCCACATCAAAGGACTCGGCATCAATCTGTTTGGCAGTTTATGGAAATCTCTTCTGCAACAACCTGGATTCATTGGATTTATGAATACTCCCATCATCAAGGTGAAAAAGGGTGTCAAAGAACTCTCCTTCTACAATGAACAACAGTATGATGCTTGGAAAGAAGCAAACCCCAAAGGATGGACGGTCAAGTATTACAAAGGGTTAGGTACAAGTACCTCCAAAGAATTCATCGCCTTGTTTCAACAGAAAGAACAGCACATTGTGCATTTCGAATGGAAACCCGAATGCGACGATGCCATTGATCGAACGTTCAACAAGAAGCGTGCGGAACATCGCAAGGAATGGTTGAAAGGCTATTCAAAGGACCGGTGTCTCAATACGGATACCAAATCCATTTCGTACACCCAATTCATTGACGATGAACTCAGTCATTTCTCCAATTACGATTGTCAACGTTCGATTGGAAACGCCATAGATGGATTCAAACCCAGTCAACGTAAAATCCTGTTTGCAGCCTTTAAAAAGGGATTGGAGAGTGAAATCAAGGTGGCACAGTTTAGTGGGTACGTCTCTGAACATTCCGCCTACCATCATGGTGAAGCCAGTTTGAATGGAGCCATTGTGAATATGGCACAAGATTACGTGGGTTCGAACAACCTAAACTTGTTGACACCCAATGGTCAATTTGGGACGAGGCTGGAGGGAGGGAAAGACAGCGCAAGCGAACGTTACATCTTCACTCAGTTGAGCAAGTATACGCGAATGATTTTCCCACCGGAAGATGATGCGGTCTTGGACTATGTCTTGGACGATGGAATGAAAGTGGAACCGGTGAAATATGTACCCATTCTACCGATGGTGTTGGTGAATGGATGTTGTGGCATTGGCACAGGCACCAGTACCAATGTACTCTGTTACAACCCGATTCAAATCATCGATTATTTACTCGAACGCCATAAAGGTACGGATGTTCGCACCGAATGGATTCCTCATTACAGAGGATTCAAAGGACGGGTGGAAATGGTGAATGGAAAATGTATTGTCCACGGAGTCTATACCGTGAAAGAATTGGTGGTTCGGATCCAAGAGTTGCCGATTGGTACGTGGACGGTGGACTACAAGGCCTTTCTGGAAGAAAGCATCGGGACGATTCTCAAGGATTACACGGACAACAGTACCGATACGGTCGTGGACATTACCGTCAAATTGTTGGCTCCAGTGGATATCGAGAAAACATTGAAGTTGGTGCGCGTACTGGGTACCAACAATATGAACTTGTTCGATGCAGAGGAGCGATTGTATAAGTACGACTCGGTCTATGATATCATGGATGCATTTTACAAGGTTCGACATGAAACGTATGGCAAGAGAAAGGTCTACCAAGAAGAGGCCTTGGAACGGACGCTGCACAAACTAACGCATAAGGTCAAATACATTCGTGCCATCTTATCGGATGCACTGGACCTGAGACGTAAAACACACGAAGAAATTGTCGCTGCCTTGAAAAAACTCAAGATTGAAGAACACGATGGATATACTTACCTCATCAAAATGCCGATGGACAGCGTGTCCCAAGAAAAGGTGGCCGAATTGGAAGCAGAACACGATTCTGTGTCCAAGAGTTTGGAAGAACTGAAGCGTACCACGGTAGAGATGCTGTGGACTCGTGAATTGATACAACTTCGGAAATGCATTTAACCTTGGAATAAATAGAGATAAAATAGGGATAATCCAAAACATAACATGGAAGAAATCAAATAAATCGTAGAAACCGATAGGTGGTTGGAAATCCAAGAACCCAATAAAATGGAAAACAGTAGAGTGACCATCAAGACATTTCCTTTTTTAATATCCACCTGTTTTTTTTTCCATAAATAATAGACCGATAAGATGGCCGTGGGTGGTAAAAAACTATAGAGAACCGTACCCACGGCAGTTTGAATGTTTGGGACGAGTTCGAATAAGAGTAAGGCGGGAACCAATATGCCTATCTGTATTCCTGTAATACCCGTCAAAATACCTGAAACCATACCGATTAAAATCAATAACATACAGTATTGTATTATTTAAAGACATGGTGGAAGGAAACATAATGAGCACACACTATTTCATCTTGACGAAACCCAATGGTTCTAAGACTGACGACAATACCCACAATCAAATTCATTCGATGAATCCTGCCGAAGTGCATTTATTGCCTCAACGAATCTTATCTATTATACCGAACATGGATTGTTTGAATGCCGATTGATGGAATGGTGTAAACAATTCTGTCAGAAGGACAAGGTATTTCTAGATATAGGAGCACATTCGGGAACATACTCCATTCACTTTCTGCCTATGTCAATCACGTCTATAGCTTTGAACCTCAAAAAATGACCTATTACGCCCTATGTGGGAGCGTAGCGTTATCCAGCAAGGACAACATCACATGTTTGCAGTATGGTCTGGGGTCAAAAAGTCAAGTGGGTGAACAGACCTTGAAAATCGTGAGTAATGATGGAGGTGGTTCTTCACTACACGCAACATCCGGCATCTTACGAGAAGAACAGATTCAACTCAAAACATTGGATTCGTTTGAGTTAAAAGATATTGGGTTCATTAAAATGGATGTGGAAGAAAATGAGTTGTACGTATTGCAAGGTGCCGTGCAAACTTTGGAACAAAATCACTATCCACGAATCCTCTTTGAATCTAATTTTGAAAATCAACCCTTGTTTGAATTCATCAAAGGTCTGGGTTATACGGTCATTCCTGTCCGTGGGTATAAGAATATGTATTTGGCAACGCATCTCAAAAGTTAATAATTCAAAAGAAGAGATGGATTATGATTGCATGCATACAAAGAAAACAACTGAGGATTCTCCAGATAAATAAGTCTCCATACATTCACTTCCCACATAAGACCTTTTCTCTCTTGAATGATTTCAATGCATTTTTTTTTCATCAAAATGTCAAATTCAAGTAGTGCCTTTCGTTTTCCACCAAATACACCTCCAGCAAAATACCAAGCAATCTTGTGGTATAGATCCTCTGGATTTCTAACATACGTAGGATCCCAAATGCGTCCAATCCGAACCTGGTCCCCTTCATAGTGCAGTGATTGGATATTGAGTGGATCATTACCAAATAAATGATGGATTCCAAAGTCAACCCATACGAAATGTTCCGTTTGGAATGGATTCAATTGGACCGCCTTGCGCATCCATTCGGTTTTAGAGCACATTAAAATCACATAATCCAAAGTGTCTTTACACGGATTATCCGTGGTTAATTTAAACTGGGTGAACTGGTCTCGATAGGCATTCAATTCGAGTGAATTTTTATTCACTGGAATCATATGTACGTGTTCCATGGGCTCAAAGTGGTCGAGGTAAGCATCGTCCATGAATAGTACTGTGGGTACCTTACAATCCAGTAGTGTTCGACCAAGCGCAAGATACGCGGATACACTACGATCCGGACGTGTATTGGATACAATAAAGGCGGTCACGATGGTCATTGCAAAGATGTACGATGACACATTTATACTGTTTTAATTAAAGGTGAGAGAAACCTCAATCGTTTCCTTTTTGATACTTTTCGAAGCAGAGATGGAGAGTTCCTCACGCCGTTTTCTGTTTTTTTCGGTTTTCGGTTTCGCCGTACTATTTCGACTATTCATGTCACTTTCAATGTCTTCGTAGTGTTGCTCAATGTACTCGATGATTTCATAATCAATGACCCATTTAAAAAAATTCAATTGTCCAATGGTGGTTTGAATGAATTGGTTGTTCCGATAAGGAATGACAATCTTGTCCCATCGACAAAAGGGGTCAAATCTCTTTTTGGAGTATGCCTTTAATTTGAGCTTATAGTCGTTGTAGACTTTGAAACGTTGACCGTTGGCTAAATCATACACCACGTACATTTGTTTCGAATAGTTGGTGACAAACCAATCGATGATACGGAGTGAAATGGAAGATTCCCCATTCAAGATTTTTAGAATGTGATCTAGTTTTTGAAAGTTATTCTCCCCGTAATAGGTCGTTAGATTATCCAACAACAAATCATTTTGTTTGGTATAAGCACTCATTCTATTCATGCTAGGTGGGTCTGTTTATGTTTTTTTAGGAGAGGTTTAAGCATTATTTCCTATGGCTCTGACAAGATCATATATACTTCTCATGTGATGACGAATTTCAGGGTTAGGGTGATCTCCATTAATGCGTCCATATATACTAAGTTCCGATCTGTAATCTGCATTATTTTCTGGTAGTGTTAGCATTCTTTCAGTTACGCGTCTGAGAACCGGAAAGTCCCGTTCTGATGTATTATTAATGATATGTAGGATAGCCTCCAAATGTTCCTTGACTTGCATATAGACACTTGGCACATCGTTACCCCCCCTAGTACGTTTATTCCTTAGCCGTTTCCGCCTAGACTTTTTCTTCATACATTATAATATATAAAAAATAGTCTTGTTGGAGTGTATGGAACCCGAAGAAATCATTGTCAATCTAAACGTGATTCGCCAAATCAAAAAGGGGCAAAAGGTAAGTACTCGTGGAGAATTTTTAGACATTGAGACCCCTTATTTGGTTCCCGAATGCATTCGTCGATGGAGACGTCAAGAGACTCGAAACGATATGATTAATTGTTTGAACAAGGTCATCAATAGCGCCATTCATTTATATCGTACCGACTCCTCGATTCTTCCGTATATCGAAAAGGCCGTATCGGGGATTGATAATTTAAAACAAACTTACTCGATGTGTCACCAAACGTGTGCACGACTCGATATGATCTTGGATAAAATCGCCAAAATTCTACCTGAAAGTGAACCCGAAAAAACAGAATTTTGGGGGAACGAGGATGAGTGTTAAACGATGACATCCTGTTGCGCTATCCAAATGAATCCAGATTTAAGAACAGGGCTAATTTGTTCGGTTGCAAAATATTTGGACGCAGTCAAAGAAAAACGCGTAACCATTTTATCTTGCTAGTTCGTCTTTTTCAGAAAATCAAACATCAGATTAAGGTTGGAATTAAAAAAAATGGCGGCCCTTCATCGCAATCGCATAAGGAATTTGACGAGATTGAAGCTGTTGGTGGGAAAGTAGTCTTCGAGTTCATCGTAGTCTTCGGAGGCTTCCTCTTCATCTTCATCTTCTTCATCTTCTTCTTCGCACGGATAGTCGTAGTAGTCACCGTAAAGTGATTTCGAGCCGCGGTACACAAACCCATTCTCAAACTCGTCGAAGAACGGATAAATCATTTGTGTTGTTTGAATATCTATATCGAAGAAATCGTTTCAATTTTAAAATTAAGACACTTGTTTTTAAATAATAGTTCTATGTATGTGGATTGTATTTGCACTCTTTCTACTATTGATGTTGTATTCTGTACGCGAGCCTATGGATATGTCCCCTTATGATATGGTACAAGAACAAGCGGGGGTCATTCAACAATTACACGAAACCATTGCGGGGGTTACTTTAACGGAAGCCTCGATTGATGCACTTCAGGATGAAAATGACCAAACCACGGACCAAATCAACCAATTGCAACAAAATATGCCTTCCAATGAACCACAAGAACAGTATCCTGAATAAATAATAGACCTATTAGCTATGAGTATAGCCAATGAAGTCTCTGCTTCCAATTCAGAAGACCGAAACTATCCTTATTACAAATACATCAAATCACCGGATGCATTAGGTGCCTCGAGCAAAGGAAACTTGACCGCATTGGGGAATGACGTCAAGGCAATTACCTCTTATGTGGGTGTATTGGTCACCGGCCAGTCGAGTGCTCAAACGGTGGCTCCTCTTGGAAACAAATACTTTATGAATACGGGTGCTACGTGTACTGCTCCCGATGGAAGCACGCAACCTCGTTTTGTCTACATCAATAATATTCCCAGTGGTTCCATTCCTTTCATGCCAGGAGCACAAGTGGATAACTTGCGAGGATTAGTGCCTGGTGCTCTCGAAGATATGTCGTATGTCAATCCACTCAAGCTATTTACAGCTTTTTCCAAAGGTACGGATTGTCAAAAAATCACCATGGATACACGAGACATTGACAACAACGCGATGACGGAAAGCGAATATGTGTTGAAGGATGATATTGTAGATTATAGTCCGTGTTGGTTTCCAAATCGTATCAATCCAGTCACGAATAAAGCGTGTATTGAAGCGATGACCTTACCGAATGATCCAAGTGTCCAATTGTATGCGACGTGTGTGGGAATCTTGGGCATTTATATCTTGTTCTGTCTTTTACGAAAACGATAAATTTATTTCAAAAGAGAAGCGTAGTTGGAAGGCAATTCAGCAATCTGTGTATTGTAATGTTTCTCAATCGTCTGAATCATTTCCTTGTCGTATTTTGTAATGAAATTGATACCGAGACCTTTACGTCCCCATCTTCCCGAACGCCCAATCCGATGTAAATAATTGTGCACACACCGAGGAATGTCAAAATTGATCACGACACTGACTTGTTGAATGTCGATTCCGCGAGAGGTTACATTTGAAGAAATGAGGACACGATATTTACCCGTCTTGAATTCATTATAGGCGAGTGTACGATCTGATTTTTCCATATCACTATGGATACAGCATACTGGATATCCCGCTTCTTTCATCGCAAGATATAAGCTTTGCACACGTTTTACCGAGTTACAGTAAATGATGGATTGGGAAACGGCAATTCCCTCGTACAAATCTTGGAGTGCTTCCAATTTATCTGCATCATTGTCAAACGACACATAAAATTGTGAAATGCCTTCCAACGTCAGCATATCTGATTTGATCAAAATCTCTTCTGGGTTTCGCATAATTTTATGGGTAATCTCGTGTAACGTCTCGGGTATGGTTGCACTGAACAACACGACTTGAGCGGTTTCACTGATATACGTGAACATGGTTTGTAGTTGGGGCTGGAATCCCTGTGAAAGAATCTCATCGGCTTCATCCATCACCACCATCGTCAATGTTTTGTGAATATGGCCGCGCGTTAACATATCAATAACCCTCCCAGGACAACCAATCATCACCTGAGGATTCTTTTTAAGTGCATAAATATCGGTTTCGACCGAAGTGCCTCCAATCAATAAATGGGAGCGAATGGTCGTGAATTCCGCCAATTTTTTAAAGACCTCGTGGGTCTGAATGGCCAATTCGCGGGTGGGCGATAAAATCAACACTTGCTGTACGTCCGTAGGTTTACACAGTTGTAACGCGGAAATACAAAAGGCGCCGGTTTTACCCGTACCCGATTGAGCTTGGGCAATGACATCTTTGCCACTCAAAATCAATGGAATGGCGCGTTCTTGAATCGGACTTGCGTATTCAAATCCGTTGGCATATATGCCCCGTAAGATGTTTACATCCAACTGAAAGGTATCCCATTCTCTCATTTCCTGAAATACGGTTTTATTGTTTAAGTTTTAATTTAAAAGACTTATCATCATAATACCTTATGTACACGCTGGCGGATTTTTCCAGAATCGAAAAAAACTATCGTGATGTACTCCCCATAAGTGTAAAACAGTGTATTCAGAGTATGTGTAAAAGTGTGGGTGCCCAACCTGTCTTTACGGTTATGGTCCAAAATAAGACGTCTCTACAGGATGCGATTCGAGAAATCAATAAATTGACGGATACCAATTGTGATATTCAAACCCCTATGATTTTAGAGATTGTTTCCCAAGTCGACCTTCGAGAATTTGCAGACATCTTCTTCGCAATGGTTGAGAAAAATGCATTCTGTTCAAAAACGTACGCAACCCTGTTTCATCGATTACAGACGCGATGGGAATTATTTACCGAAATATTCGAAACGAAATATCGTTCTTATATAGATACGTTTCATACGATTGTTTCGGTAGATCCGGAGAATTACGACTTATTTTGTGAATGGAAGGCATTGAACGATAAACGACGAACGTTTACACTGTTTTTGGTGCATGCAACCGAGATGCAAGCCATTCCCGACTCTTATTATCGTGATACGGTTCGTCTAATTATGGAACGCATCGAGGTACTCATAGACAGCAACGACAAAGACAGTATGAATGAAATGGTTGAAAACTTATTCCTTTTAAAACCAAAGGACCATACCCAAATCACTCAATGGACCAAACTAAAACCCTCTGACCACGTTGGACTCAGTTATAAAATCATTTTTCGGCTGATGGATATTTTGAAATAATCGACGTGTACAAGGTTTGAAACTTTCGTACTCTTTCTATGAAATAGTAGACATATTCTCTGATATTTATATAAGTATAGTGTATGTCTTGGTTAGATTTTATCATCGTGGGAGCACAAAAGGGGGGAACCACTGCGTTGAGTGTGAATCTTTCTAAACATCCACAGATTGCTATAGATGAAAATCTCCGTTACAATCAGAAGTTCACTTTTTTGATAACGATGCCTTTTTTAAGAATAATAAACCCTGTAAAATCAGCGAAGTACCACCAAAGCCGTTCTATCTTTTTTAGCACCTTGTTCTAAATTCATACACCTACATGAACTCATAACCACCTATAAGGATGAATCCACTTTATTTTTATATAAATGTCGCCTATTCTTCACTATAAAAATGAAAACTGTACATAACATATCACTGGACAAAATGTTATACATGAAACGCCTCAGTGGGGATGACTTAGTTGGTGAAAAAACACCCTCGTTAATGGTTCACCGTAGGTACATTGAAAGAATCAAAAACTGTTTTCCTGATGTAAAATTAATCCTATCTTTACGCGACCCGATTGCCAGGGCCTATAGTCAATGGAAAATGCTGTGTTCGAGAGGTAGTCAAACATATCGTGTTGAAAAAAGAACGTTTAACAAATATGTAAGAGAGGAGATTGCGCGATTAAAATCAGGCGCTGAGACTCCTGCAAATGATAGATTATATGTATACCGAGGGTTGTATGATGTACAACTTAAAATAATCTATGAGTTATTTAATCCTAAACAGGTACTTGTGATATGGGCTGAACACACGAAACAAGATCCGCAGCGTGAATATTCAAAAGTATTTGATTTTCTTGGCGTGGATAGGGTTACAATTGAGTTTGAACTTGACGTGCATTCATCTGTTGTGCAAGATGAATGTAGTGAACCCATATCACCCGCTCTTATGAAATTCATGAAAAAATTTTATGGTACAAGTAATTATGTACCATCGAGAGGAGGAACTGCTTCTAGAACTATGCGTAACGTCATAGTATGCAAAAAAAAATCACGGCAAAATATTTCTGTGAAAGGTGGGATTCGAATCGCGAAGCCGACAGGACGCGTTCTTTGGGGTGATGCTGACCTTCATTAAACTTCTTTTAATAGGTTCGTGAAGTCTTTAAAACATATCCTTACTGGTATTAGTCGGTTGGATTCGATTTTGGTGTTGGCGTTGGAGAACGCTTTGGTGTTCGTTTTGGTGTTGGCGTTGGAGAACGCTTTGGTGTTCGTTTTGGTGTTGGCGTTGGAGAACGCTTTGGTGTTCGTTTCGGTGTTCGTTTTGGTGTGGGAGAACGTTTCGCATTTTTTAACATGTTCAAGATAGAATCCGTATCACGACCCGGGAGTTCCGTCACTCTACGACCGCGTATGAATAAGATGGTGGGGAATTTATCGATTTCCACGTTTGTATTTCGCATACGCATCATTTCTTGAAAGTGCTCTACAAAATTAGATTCAAGCTCAAGCATGGCATCGTCAGGCGAAAGAACTGCACGTTTACAAGCATTATCCCAATCGTCTTGACTGTAAATACAGCCAGGACAACCCTTCATCATAAACCGCACAAGTAAGTTTTTCTTGTGTTGCAAATGTTTTAGTTTGTCGACTTCTTCAGGGGTATGCACCTTATACATACCCTATATATATATATTTTATATAGCTATAATTATGGCATGGATATTTGCACTTTTCACTTTTTTATTAGGTCTATACATTTGTCTAAACTATTCGACCGATAAAATGACGGAGGGGTTTCGTCCTCGATGTCCCAATGTACTGATTCAAAATGGGAACGAGATTTGGCTAAAAAATACAAATTTGGCCGATGTACCTGGTGTCAATCCCGTGGTCTTTCATTCCTTGGATGAATATACCGAGTTTGTATCGTGGCAAAAATCACAGGGGATTAAGTGTCCTTTGCTTTATTTGCAAAAGAGTTACGACCCTCAAAATCAAATTGTGTACAAACAACAGGACCCCATCCTTTTACTAGATGCATCCAGGAATGACCCTCCTTACAATCAAAACTCGTATCCTGGTATAGACACACAAAATCAAAACATTGGAGATGTGACAATGTTAGATAAATATCACGACATTGGTGAAACACAACCTGCGAGTAAAAATGCCATGGATCCCAATTGGGATGGGTCTCAATGAGTTATAACCTTTGACCTTCAGGTTTTTCAGCTTCATCCTTTTCAGTGTTTTCAGTGTTTTCAGTTTTTTTCGCTTCGTCGGTTTCAGCTTCATCCTTTTCAGTTTCTTCATCCTTTTCAGCTTCACCCTTTCCAGTTTCTTCAGCTTCGTCGGTTTCATCCTTTTCAGTGTTTTCAGTTTTTTCCCCCTTTTCAGTTTCTTCAGCTTCGTCGGTTTCAGCTTCATCCTTTTCAGTGTTTTCATCCTTTTCCCCCTTTTCAATGTTTTCAGTTTTTTTAGCTTCGTCGGTTTCATCCTTTTCAGTTTTTTTCCCCTTTTCAGTGTTTTCATCCTTTTCAGTTTTTTTAGCTTCGTCGGTTTCATCCTTTTCAGTTTTTTCCCCCTTTTCAGCTTCAAGTGAGGATGTTCTTAGACGGTCAAGCTCTGACAAAATTCGATTGTTTTCATAGGTGATCTTATTAAGTCCGGTTTCCGTTAATTCATTGGTTTCCATAATATCTCGAATATAGGCATCCAACATCTGTAAATGTTGTTCGTGTGCAGTTTTTTGTTCAGTAAACTTTCGGTCTTTCATACGAAGACGCTCTTCATATCGCTCATAATCGACAATGACACTTGAAAGTAGGTCATTTTCTCTCGAACGTTCACGCAAATGTTCTAGATTTCGTTTTAATTTGTCTTTTTGGTATTGAAGTTCCATTAACGTTAACCTATACAAAATTTAGGCCGTATTCAACATTAATATCCATGATAATGTATGAAGATTGGCATCATTGCACTCCCCAAACATCCCAAGATAGAGAATTATATTCAATGGATTGAATCTATAGGATGCACTGCTGTTATCATTCCATACTCCATTACAAAAACGACATTACACAAACTAATGGACAAAATTCACGGGGTCGTATGGACCGGCGGCGGTATCGAGCGAGAACGATATTCAGGAAACCAACGTATGACGTTTTTGACGACGCTACAACGTTGTTTTCTTCGAGCCCAAGAATACAATGATCACGGCCGTTATTTTCCCATCTGGGGATCTTGTTTAGGACTTGAGATGCTCGTCTTGTTGGGTAAAGGCGTTCCTCTTGCACAGTTTTTTGATCATGTTCAATTCCATTACCGAATGAGTCGTGATACGATTACCTTTCTTCCGGAACATTCCAGACTGAAAGAATTCTTTCCTCTGAAACTACGGAATGAAATGGCCCGTACACCCTGTGCACAACAACATCACTCCTTGGGATTTGATACGAGCCCAGTGCCCGGTATACGATTTGTATCCGTGGACAATGGATTTATCAATATGATTGAATATGTGCATTATCCCTTTTATGGCGTACAGTTTCACCCCGAAATTCCCTTTAGTCCATTCTCAGGAGAGATTACTCGCCAGTTTGGACTATTTTTACTCAAGGAATGTAAAAAAAATTGAGATAAATATAACCGAATAGAATAGTAAAATGATTATCCCAATCAAATGTTTCACTTGCGGTACACTGATTGCCGACAAATATCGGCTTTACGTGGACCAAGTTCGAGAACAAAAGGAAAAGGAAAAGATTACGGATACGGTTTATTTTAACGGAAGTAATAGCACCAAGACCATTGAAGGTAAAATGATGGATCAACTTGGACTCGTCAAACAATGTTGCCGTCGCCACATGCTTACGCACGTGGATATTGAATGAAAAGGAACTTAAATATACACCTTCTATTATAAATAATGTGGGCAGACGAGATTGACGATCTTGAATATCAGGATGAAGTCCAACGTGTGGCTATTGTAGACCCAAAAGATTTTTTTTATCAGCCCATCACAACGTTCTCACGGAACATTTTGAATGCCTTGACGGGAGAAGACACTGGCTATAAAGTCGGAAGTAAGGATGAGTATCGGTTCTATGTGGTCATGGAAAATGATCCATTCAGTAAGCGTGATGCACGTCGGCTGTATTTCGATTCCCCGAATCAATATGAAATGGCCACGGGACTACGTGTTTCGAAACAGAGTCGCGATCGGTTTCATGACAATCAAAAACAATTTCAAAAAAACGAATGGAATCCCAATTGGTAAATAAGTACAAAGAGTCCTTTTAAAGTATCTTACCCTTATATGACCTTGTATGATATATTAGGCGTTCCATCAACCGCCACGATGGATCAAATTAAAAAACAATACCGTAAAATGTCTTTGGAATTTCATCCAGACCGACCAGGAGGAAACGCTTCAAAGTTCAAGGAAATCAACGAAGCCTATGAACAGTTATACGATGACAAAAAAAGAAAACAATACGACCAGGTACAAGAACCGGATTTGTTTGATTTTTTGTCACCGATGTTCGGACCATTTCATATATTGCGGACTCCACCCTTAGACGTGATGGTTGAGATTTCGTTAGACCAAGCTTTTACGGGGGGCAAAATACCCGTCACGATTGACCGATGGATTCACGTACAACACGTGAAACAGTCTGAACGCGAAACCTTGTATATTGATATACCTAGGGGAGTGGATACAAATGAATGGATGCTCATTTCAAATCGTGGCAATATGGGTCCGACTGGAGAATTGGGCGATGTTCGAGTCATCTTTACGATAAAAAACACGACGAAGATGGAACGTAAAGGACTTGATTTATGGTATACCCATAGTATCACCTTGAAGGAAGCACTCTGTGGATTCTCCTTTCATCTTGAATATTTACGTGGACAAATCCTACAACTCAATAATCCGGCGGGCAATATCGTATCTCCTTACTATAAAAAAGTAATGCCTGAGATGGGTATGAAGCGTGATGAACAGACGGGCAATCTCGTGTTGGCCTTTATGATTCAGTTTCCAACCACGTTACCTGAATCCAGTATTGAATCTCTCAAAACGTTGTTATAGGCAGTTGTTTTACATAATGCATTTAAAGATTTTCAAGACTAAAGGAGTAATGAATGTGCTCACCTTAAAAACGGTTCAGATATCTCCGTTTCGAACCCTCATGACGGCCTTGAAGGATATTTTGTTGGAATCCAACATTACGTTTCAACCCGATGGAATGAGAATTATCAATATGGACAAATCTCATACCATTTTGGTTCACTTGTTTTTGCGTGCAGAAAACTTTGAGTTTTACGAATGCAAACACGAGAAAATCATCATCGGGGTCAATATGTTTCACTTGTTCAAGCTGATCAATTCCATCGACAACGACGACACCTTGACCATGTACATTGAGGCGGCGGACTACAACGACGGAATTGTCAACAATTTATGTCTTCGTTTCGAGAATGGCGACATTAAGCAATGTAAAATCCAAAAACTTCGATTGATTGAACCGGATGCAGAGGAATTAGAGGTTCCCATCGTCTCCTTTTCTTCCGTCATTAACCTTCCGTCGTCGGATTTTCAGAAGATTATCCGTGATTTGTCTTGTATCTCGGAAACCATTGAAATTAAATCCGTGGCCAATGAACTCATTTTCAAATGCAAAGGACCATTTGCTGTGGCAGAGGTTCGTCGCACCGAATCGGATGGAAGTATGGAATTTATACAGCAAGATACGAAAAAGATTATTCAAGGAAACTTCAGCTTGAAAAATCTGGGGTATTTTATCAAATGTACGAATCTATGCAATCAGATTGAAATGTTCCTAGAGAACGACTTGCCCTTGGTGGTCAAATATTCTGTGGCATCACTAGGAGACATTAAGTTGTGTTTAGCGCCGCTTCCGGATGCGTGAACGACGCGAACGACGCCTCGAACGTCTTCCACCTATTGCGCCAACTGGATTCGGATTGATTGGATTCGGATTGATTGGATTCGCATTCATGGTTGGGTCGTATTGAGGCGTATATCGCGGTAGTTCTTCCTTTTTCTCACCACTCAGCCAATTCATTGGGTTTAACGAGAACCCTCCTCTACGTTGTCGTCGCGTTGGCATAATAGTATACTCCAAGAAAATAATTAATGTTTCTTAAAGATACATCCTTCTGGCTTAATCAACGTGATTTTGGAGGGGTCTCGATGTACGCACGAACCCATCCAGACCTTCAAAATACAAAAATTTTTCTTTGGAGAAATGGAAATCCCCGTAATATCCTTCTGAAAAGAAGGATCCGTGCTTAAAGTGTTTCCTATAAGACTGTAGGATACGTCCCTCCATGTCTGTTGAATATGATGATTGATTTTGTAAGAAAAACATCCCCCGTGTTTATTGTGAGCATCTTCCCAAGTAGGGGTTATATTCTCTTTCATCAAAAAAAACATACAGTCTGTAATTAACTTTTCAGGTAGTGTATGTATAAGAGACAACATCTCTTCTACATAGGTAACGGTCATCACGGATAGGTAACTTTCCATGTTCCAATTGGTTTCCTGGGGTAAATGGGCCCATAACACCCACTTTTCAGATAAAGGATGCATGCCCTAATTAGGGGTTATATTTTATATCATTTTGTAAATTGTTATCTACGAACAATTTGGAACACGTATGTATATCAATGTTGGAATCAATCAAGGTCAGTGTAGACTCTGTAGTCGGGGAAACGTATAAATAATGTTTGCATAACCATAACGCGAGTGTCTCTGTAAACAATTCGTTTCCTTTCACGATAAATTCTTTCGGTGGAAGTACATAAGCGGTATCATGAAGGTAAACTGACAACCCAATGATTTCGTAAGGTACGTCAATCGTGTACGAATCCTTGATGAAATGATATTTCAACCCATTCCGATTTTGAATGTGTAAAATATAGGCATAGGGTGTGGATTCCATCATAGACACTTGGTCTCCTTGCGCCGTAATTTTATAAAATTGGTGTTCATAAAACCAATTTCGAATCCATTGCATCCATCGCATATTCAAAAGGATATGTTTTATTTAAACCATAATCTTGATAAGTTTTTATCCGAATAAGACAATGGACAAACTTCCTTACAAACCCTTGGGGGATTGTATTTTCATTCACATCCCCAAAACCGCCGGTATTTCCATTTACGAATCTGTTCTTTCTTTAGATAGACCTTTTGACTGGTTCTATGGACTCCATCATGCCGATCTGAACCAACTCATGAAAGACCCCGAGAAACTCAAAACCATCTATCCCAGTATTGACAAGGGAAAATCATCCATCCAGGCCTTGTTGAAAGAATCAAGTATTCGAACTTGGCCAGTACACGGGGCGTCCATGCTTGGCCATATTCATTATCAGGAACTCATAGATGCAAACAAACTAGACCCATCCTATTTTGACCAAGCATTCAAGTTTGCGTTTGTTCGAAATCCGTATGATAGACTCGTTTCACTCTATAAATATCACAGAATACAAAAACTATTCGACCTGGATTTTGACACCTTTGTTCATATTTTGTATCAAGAGTTTGATGTGGGGAGGGTACCTCCCGTGGGTCTCTATAACATTCAACCTTTTCCCGAGACAAGTCCATTGCACCATCTGATGGTGTACGGAAATCAGTATAATCCCATGGTGGATTGGTTACCGAAGAATTACCGGGATACTGTTCTGATTTGTTATCTAGAAACATTCGAACAAGATATTGATAAGCTATTGAGTATGATTGGATTTCAAGGGAAACGAAACACGGTCCCTAAAAAAAATAAAGCAAAATACGAGGATCCGTTTATGGAATTTTATACAAAGAAAGAGACGATTGAACGAGTCAATCATATGTACAAGAAGGATTTCGAGGCATTTGGATATGACTTGATAAATTGAAACGAATTCTATATTATAAAACAGTTGAATAAACATGAACGAATCGTTTCTGAATGCTAAACACCGTCTTGGAAATGGTCCAGAAATGGATGAATTCTACCAAGATATCGAGGACAAACTCGGTACGAAGGAAGCCGATCCTGTTCTCGACGCGTTTGTGGATTATGTCGACGCCGCAATGGCGGCAACCCGCGCAAGATTGGTCTTGTCGGAACACAAGGGACATCCTGATTGGCAAGGGTTCTTGAGAAGTGTTGCAATAAACGTGGAAAGACAAACTGCAAGGTTCCGTGCCCTGTTGGTCCTTGTCTATGGCGAACGTGTCGTAGACGGGATTGAAACAGGCACCCTGGATCTCTACGACTTCATTTCGAACACTCCATACCATTTGATTGAGAACGAGGGTATAGTCGACATCGTCAAGTCTTAAATTTCCGTCTCAAACCCCAATTGTTTTGCAAACAATATATCCGAGGGGTCAAACTGAGCTAGGTCATGTTTTTTGAAACGCCCAATACCATCGGATTGGTAAACGACGAGAGGACGTATCTCTGGAATCACAGAAGAATCAATCTTTAAAAAATCACATAAAATCTGAAGCCATTTTTCAGGGTGGACACACATCTCGTCAAAGTTCACCATAAGAAAATTCTCACCTAGTTTCTTACTTTCCAGTAATATCTTTTGATGGGTCAATGTCCAATATTTCATGGAAACACGTGGAGTATATACGATATGTCCGTGTTTGTCAAACTTTAGCATGTCTTCTGGTAATATAGTTGGACCCCATAAACGGAGTTGATTTTGGTTGGTGCTAAAGGCCATATCTAACCCATTACGAACAACCATAATGAATTTCGTTTTCAGTCGGTTCATCAGGATATGACTATTGGGTTCTTTCCATCCCCATTTACCTGCCAAAGGTTTAGTCAGAAGTGGGGGCAAGTCTTTCAAGTATGGATTCTCCAAGGGTCCTTTCTGATCCATCTCTACAATGTTCTCTGCGCGTTGTTTTAACCACGCCCGTGGGTGTCCTGGTCTACCTTTTTCACACAGTTTTTCTAATCTATGCTTATCGTGTTCCGTAAGATAGTCTTTCGTTCCAAGAATCGAATTGGTCAAGATTCGGTACGATGCTTCAAACGTATCCTTATCCATCGTCAACGTAGGTACGTCTTTGTACAATAAGGTGAAGGACAAATTATCATAGGCTTCATTCAGGTCTGTCCCAATATTTAGGCCGAGGGATGCAAGAATCGAAGCGATTAAACGCGTACCACTTCCCCCCACGCCGCCTACCACTACGTAGGGGCTTTCTTTTTTTCGTTTTAACGTTTTGACCTTACCACCTTTCCGCCTTGTACGTTTGCGATTCGATTTCGTGTACGTCAACCAAGACGAATGAACCGCTTCGGCTTTACAAAATTGATAATACGAGGGTTCGGTGCGTAAGGGTTCATCGATCTGGTATTCGAGCGTTCCTCCATGAAGCTTGATGTAATCGGCCATTGAAGGCATATACGCCAATGGCGTGGTAAAAAATAAGGTGTGATTGGAAACGTACTTCAGGGTAAATTGTAAAGAGACATATTTCAAGAGAATCTCCATTTTTTCCTTGACGGGTTTCCCGCTTCTCAAGAGTTCCAGACCATTCATCACTGGACAGTCAATATTCACATCTTGGTACACGGATAGTTTAGGTTCGTGTTCGTTTTGAAAACCAATCAGTTTTTCGACTGGAAAGGTAGACACTACAGATTCAAACAACTCATTTGTTCCATTGAATAACTGAAGCATGGGTTCGTGGTCGTAATGATAATTTAAAAACTCTATTTTATGTCGGAGAAGGCATTGGATATTGACTTCACACCTCTTGTCTTTCAAGCCTAGAGTCAGTGTTCGCCATACATTCAATAGTTCGCTGCGATTATAGTTCCCACGATGCACTCGATTCTTTATTTTTTGAACCACTTCTTCAAAGGGTACAGGGTCCAAGAATTCTAATTGTTTAAGAAGCGATACCATACTCTTATAGAATAAAATAACATTAGCCAATGTGACGAATGATTAGGTCGAGTAAGAGTTGCGTTCTGAACAGGATTTACTTGCAGAAGTCGCCTCCATGTAACGTTGTAAAATGTATGCGTTTCTCTATGGTTTCTTCCGATTTGCAGCGCGCTTCCGGCAATTATTTTGTAGGTGAAAAAGTTGGTTCATCTATTGAATGAAACAGCATTTACCGTACGCGGTTCATATCCTGTGTCATTTCTATAAAATTGATCTAGAAACGTCTCTGTAGGATGAGCATAATTGCATCATGAACGAAATGGTTGTTTACACGGAAAAAGTCACGATCCTGCCCCTTGTATGGGCCATCCTATGGTTCGTCCATTATCTTTGGACCGTCCATTGTGATTGTATCGATCAGATCCATCAGACACTCAAGGAAAGACAAGACCATCAACAGAAACGCGCCAGAGAAAAACTCCACCATAAACTCAAAAAAATTTACCATAAACTCAAAGACATTGAAGCGGTAGTCAAGTCACAGGAACTCGCATAAGATCATGAATATGTCAACTTAATTCATTATGTTTTTTTTCAATGTCGGAATACAATATCTGGGCATGATGAGTTATTCCAGCGATTCGGTGTTTTGGAACATTGACATAGTAGTCACCTTCTGAAATCACACAATCAGACCATGGAAATTTTGAACGATTCAGTCGATGTGTTCGTGTATTGATGATTTGTTTTGTCATGGTATTTATACTGAATCCTCTAAATCCTCTACACTCTTCAAACCCAGTCAAGTCCTCTAGTATTGGATTCAAGTATTCAGGCGGCCAGAAATGAGCCATACATGAAAGTGTCAGGGTTATACGTAAATCTTTTTTTAGATTGATTGAAGGTACGTTCGCAAGGATAATTGAAACGCCTTGGCCATTCGGACCATACTCTTATAGAATAAAATAACATTAGCCAATGTGACGAATGATTAGGTCGAGTAAGAGTTGGGTAAAGAAGAGCTTCACTAACGTTTCTTCTTTCTTTTCCGGGTATATTTTGCGTCGAAGAACATAGTGGTCGTTTTTATGGGTAATTGTAATCCAGTTACATGTCTCGTCCATCGAATATGCAAAATTCATTCGTTTGCATCCAACATTGGTATATGGATACGTAATCAAGGGTAAAAGACCCAGGTCAATGACGTATTTTCCAGAATTCACCCAAATGACTTTTACCTTGTCTTCCTGGATAGAAATCGAACCATAAATGTGTTTCGAAAGGGTCATACCACTGAACTTTTCTTTGGTGGTGAGACGAACATGATTGTAATCAATATGAAGTTCTGATCCAATATAGAGTGGATTACTAGATCCACTGAGTAGATAGACTCCACACAATTTATACGGGAACAACATTCTAAGAAGGAGAAGAAACACATCCATCTTCAATTTTAATGTGTTACTTGGCGGAAACCAACATAGAAACAAGCCTAAACAGATAACACTCGTAAGGATATGTTTGCAAGGCTTCAGCACGAACAAAACCTATTAAACGGGGTGTTCAATGAAGATTGTACAACCTTGACGATTTCCAAATCAACGGTATTTCACCTCTCTAAAAACTATCCTTTTCATCCACCCACCTTGAGGATTCACTCCAAAGAATACGTATGTTACTTGACGGATTGGTATCGCACACTTTCCCCTCTTCTCAAACAATACAACGTGGTGATGGATTGTCTGTGTTGTACAACACTTACGTGTATGTGGTCTCCGTGTAATACGTGCAAACAAATGTACGATGAATACATTTCTTATCGAGACAAGTTAAGATTATGTACGCGTCTTTCTTATATTTCCAAATTACCGTTTGACGATAATGTAGGTGAAAATATCGCATCTTTTATCGTATGATTTTCGTTCATGATAGATGCGGATAATGTGGAATATAATTTTACTTGTGTACACAATGAAGAATGCAATTGTCGTTTTGACGCGAGGATATTCCAATTTGAAAGACTATCAAACCCTCGTGAACAGAAACAGACATATCGAACACTATTTGCAAGATAAAAATATAGACATTCTTATTTTTCACGAGGGTAATATCTTTCATCAAGTCGAGATTCAACGCGCATCTCCCTCTCTAAAACTAATCTTTATTGATATCAAACAAAATAATTTGGCTTTTAAGAAAGAGTATGAATCTATTCCAGTTGACCCAGCGACTGCAAATTTCAATCTTGGTTATAGGCATATGTGTTCGTTCTGGTTCGTTGATTTCTGGCATTTTGTAAAAGAGTATGATTCTATATTGAGGATTGACGAAGATTGTTATATCCGATTTCCGCCAGATAAAGTATTCGATTCACTAAAAAATACGCCATTGTAACCGGGAAATATGAAGACGATGATGCTTTTGTAACGAAAGGTCTCAATGATTGTACCCATAAGTTTATCATGGAACATAAATATGAAATCCTTACTAAAAAAACACCAGGAGGACCATACACCAACCTTTGTGGTCTTTCTCTTGAACCGTTGCGAAGGAATTCTTTGCTAGGAGAATATATACAAACGGTCAAAGACTCTAACATGATTTATAAACAAAGATGGGGCGACTTACCTCTGTGGGGAGAAGCAATTCATTATATTCTTGGCGATGATTCGTTGTTGATTGATACTACGTTAAAATACTTTCACGGGAGCCACAATAAATGTGTCAATTAACGTGTTTTTTTTATCAGTCATACTATGGAGTTTAAACTGTATCGAGTAAAACACAATCCCAAAAAATTAAACATTCTCAAGGCCGTCAATGTATATAGTATTATGAATAATCAACAAGGAATTGGTGATTATATCCGTGGTTGTTTTTGCATGCTCCAAATATTTCGAAAAAAAAACATCCCATTCGACATGGACATTTCTACACACGCCATACAAAGATGGTTCAAACCTACGATACGATACCCCTATCGCCAGCTAGAACAGATCAATTATTATGAGTGTAATCGTCCGAACCGATTAAAATACATTGAATCCAAATTAGAAAAGGCGAATGGACTATACACCTTCTTTTCGAACGAATTTCCTATCGATCCAATCACCATAGAAGAGAAGATCTTTATCCGAAATAAATTATTGCCGACGGATGAAATGAAAGTCTATGTTCAACAAACCAAAAAGAATTGGGGAATTTGTGGACCTTACAATATTATTCATTTACGGTGTGGTGATGCAAGTCTAGTAGAGGGGATGCCACCCAATTATGAATTATTTATTCATGAAATTGAAAAATTTGGCAAGGATACTCCTTACGTGATCTTAAGTGATAGTCTTCAAATGAAAGAACGTTTGCGTGAACTTTATCCTCATTTCATCATCTCCATGGATAAACCTGTACATACTTGCAATTGCACAAATGAGGAACAAATCAAGGACACGATTCGTGATTTTTTTCTGTTTACAACTGCCCGCGAGGTATATGCATTCTCCATTTATGGCCACGGTTCTGGATTCAGTGAATGGGCCTGTAAGTTATACGATGTGCCCTATCACGCAAAACATATACAATAAAATAGTGTATATAATATGAAATGGGGTGGGATTACATGGGTCTTTTTACATACACTTTCGTATAAAGTGCATCCAGCACATTATCAACAGATCAAGGCTGAATTATGGGGACATATTAAACAATTGTGTAGCAACTTACCTTGTCCAGAATGTGCTTCTCACGCCGTGCACTATTTGAAAAAAATCAATACGCCAGATACCAAGGAACAGTTGATTCGTATATTGTTTGATTTCCACAACGTCGTGAATCTTAGAACAAGAAAACCCTTATTTTCTTTTCAAGGATTTGATAAATACGGAACGGTTGATTTAAGCAAGGCATTTTATGCATGCAAATATGTGATACAACATCAACCATACAACCCGCGGCTCATTATGAATAAGGTAAACACTCACGACCGCTTATCTCGATTCCAACAATGGCTTCAACAACAACGTATGATTGCTTAGGAAAAAAGGGGTCGAACTCAGCTATTTCAGGTCAGACGACGGTTCAAAGTCATATTCTGGGTAGTCAAGCGGGTATTCATCCTCTTCATAGCCAAAGTCACCAAGGGATTCGGAATGCATTTCCGGTATTGTACAAGGTAAACATCATTCAAATCGGTTCGATTTTATTATAATGCTAGAGTATGAATCGTATCAATCCTTTTTCGGATAGGAACTATACCAATTTTGACGATTCTCATTTTGATGCAGGGTTTTACTCGAATACAGTTCCAAGGTTTGGACTAGTTCCAAATGGAAAGGGAGGAACTCGACGCAAGAGGCGAAAATCCGTGAAACGTAAAAAATTGAAACGTAAATGAACTAGACTCATTTTCATAGACAGATGGCGTTTTACTACCCCGTACTGAAGATTACCCTTCCCGATGGAATCGATCTTGACAAGGTCAAACGCGCGTTAGATGATGCGTTTGCGACCAACATGGTTTTAACCATATCTAAGGACGGTACCCTCATCATCGACCCCGGAAACCACGGACACCAACATATGTGGCTTGCCTTCTTCGAAGCCTTGACCCTATACAAGTCCTTGTGGATTCCTCTTCAACCTGAAGAATACAGCGGAAGATTTCAGTATAGCGAAACGTATCAAGAAGACCACGTTGAAGTTCGATACGCCGATCCATCCCTCAAGATGGTATGGAACCGTATTACACAGATTCACGAGTGGGTTTAGAAAACTACCCTTTTTTGGAAACATAAATAGAATCGTCTTATACTAAGGAATGGCGGTAGCAATTGTCCAATTAAACTTACCCGAAGTACTCCAACAACGGATTCACTCGTATGTTTTTTTTTCCAAAATAGAAACGTTACAGCGAAATCATAAACGTAAATTAATACATCATTTACGTCAATGCGAACGATGGTGTTTGACAGACGGGACATTTACGACGTTTTACTACAAACAAATGTTACGTCATAACAGTTTCTCGTATTTGAATTACGTCTATTATGTATGTGAATACAATATACTGAATGCCGGATTTTGCAATGATTGTCATAATTATCTTTACGCAAATACGGCGATTCCAACCAGTATCGAATGCAATTGTCTTCCTATGCCCGATGTCGATTAATGCAAAGTTAACAATTTACCCCAAAAGACTTGTTGTTGTTTTCGATTGAATTGTTCTTCTTGCAAGAGTCGAAAGGCCCGTTCAGTGGCGGCAATACTTTCTCTTTCTTGGTCTTGTGCCAAACTACGTTCGGCTTCTTCCCGTTGTAAAGGAACAATGTTTTGGGAGCGAACTTGTTTCAGTTCTTCTACCGTTTTGTACGTAGCACGATAATCTTCTTCCGATACGCCCAATACCGTATCCACCGTATAGATGTTTTTTAAATCGGAAAAATGGGGAGTGTTTGCCGCTTCAATGGAAGAGACGATGATGGCTCTTGATTGATTCTTGCGTTGGTCATAACTTAAATCTAAATCTTCGGTCGATTTAAACCAATCTCCGTGTCCATCGTCTTCTTTGGTATACAGAGTGTCAAACAACTGATTGAATTCCTTGTTAAATTGTGGATTCGAGGTAAAGGTTTGTGCCAACATTCGTTTGTCCGTATCTTCCATATCCGCCATTAAATCGGTAAACGAAGGAGTTTCCACCATCGAGGTCTGCGCCTTTTGTTTAAATCGAAATACGGTGTTGAGAAGAGAGTAGGCCTTGTGAAAAAATAAAAAATAAGAGGGGTCCAGTCCGGATTTATCTGGATGTACAGCGACCACACGTTTACGTGCAGTCCTTAACTCCTGTTCAGAAAAATCTTCCGGCAATTTGAATAATTTCAATAAATCCTTGAGAGAATAATGATCCATGTCTAAGTCCATTAGTACACAAGGATACTTTATTTGTAAAATTGAACCACATTAGAGAAACGAATGTTAGTACAAAATGTATATGCCGATTGAATTACAGAAGGTCATACAGGATTATGCGAGACCGGTATGGACAAGACGTGATTGGCGCACGTGCAGAGCGGAACTTTCACACGGATTCCAAGAATTGGTGGATTGCTTGAAGAAGATTCCACTCGATACCTTTTACGAGTGTATTCGAATCACGATTATGCCCTTTGAACGACAATACAACAAATTATTGGATATTTTCCCGATTCGTCGTTTGAGATCTATTCGATAATGTTGAAAATTCAATTTATTCCCGTTTACTTTTTTCGAGGATACGTGTGCTCACGTTTTGCTCGAATAAAGGAAGTACATGCTCCTGTGGGTCAAGGGGCAAGATAAAACGATGATTCTGTTCTAAATCACGAGCCGTCCATACCGGTGCAATTGTACGAGATTGTACAGTTACTTCTTTTTTACAGGTTGGATATTCAATGGGATTTATGGCAAATGGTTTACGAGTACCGTCTCGAGAAAGTGTGTTGTTTATACCCAACAATTCACTCTCTACACCGGTTTTATCATAATGTAAATTGGCTCCCCATTTTTGTATTAAGATGGAGGGATCTTCTACAAAAGGAGGTCGGTCTCCATTTCCGGGCTGGTTTAAGTAGTAAAGTCCTTGGTCGGTACTTTCCTGCAATTTTTTCATAATCCGGCAAGGGTCATCATAAAATCGAGTAAATGCCATGGTATAGAAATGGATTTAAATTTAACGTACGAATTCCTATAAGAATAGTATACGGTGTAAATATGGAATTCTATCATCATAAAAAGTTGGTTCAAGTGGAGGTTTATCCAGATGACACACTTGAAATGGCGTACTATAAACTCTCCGTTGCATTGAAGTGTTCCATTGACGATATTTATTTATTTTCATCCCGTCATTATGACATTTTGACGGCGAGTGAACAATTCAAAAGACTCGAGCTGTCCGGATACGATGGAATTCCCGCGTTTCATTTGCAAAATTTTTACGAGGGGATCAATCAACCTCTCACCATAAAGGGCGATTTTTACCAAGAGAGAGATTTAGATGACCTATACAACGTAGAGGTCGAATTCCCCATTGGTCAAGACGTAAAGTCTGCAGCAAATCCTAACAATGCAGACGACCTGGAACTCTATAAGGTGGAAGAAACGGAAGTATCGACACTCAAACAAAAGTTGTTGTTGGACTATATGCCCTTTCATCAAATACACGTATGTCTGAAAAAAGATTACGGCACAAAATATGCCAATTATTTTAATCACGACCCGTTAGATGCAGATGTGATGAAACTTCAAAATGCGCCGCTTGTGAAATTATTTGAAATGTCGAAAGACTATGTTCCTAAAGCGGAAGGGATAAACCACATTGTGTGTCGCTTAGAACCATTACGACCCATGTCCATACCGTTAGATACACTCTTTAACTATCTACATGTAACAGACGAATTACCGATGATACAATACAATACAGGAACCGAAGAGACCCTGATGTACAAATTACTTACCAAACAAGTGGATTTAAAAGGGGACAAAATACCCGTATTGGATGAAACTACGGTTCGTAAACACGACAAGTCCTATAAAAAATCCGTAACCGTCTTTACGACGAAAAAGAAGAATCTGGAAATCATCTATGGGTTTCTTGGAGATGGAAGTATCAAACTAGAAATGAATTGTCAGGCTTTTACCGTGGATCAGATCGATGAGGCATTCCTGGTACATAAGAAACTATTGGACCGCATTGGCGAGTTTATGTTCACGAGCGGTTTCGTGTACCCTACCTTTCGTACGATTCGTAATGCAGTGATTGAAGAGATGGACTTGTTCGCTTTGTACGATGCCAAGGGTAAACGTACGTGTGCAAACCCCTTTTTTGTGGGGTCTGGAGATGAAATACGCTATAGACGGGTTTCGGGGTTTAATGAAAATGACCTCATCAACGAGCTTTGTATCGAGTATTATGACCGGGGTGAACCCGAAAAGCTCGTTCCTTTAATTAAACAAATTCTAGGTATATCCGAAGAGAAATCTCGTGTGATTGCAAAAGAACATCTTTCGGAGATGGAGTCTTTGCGTAGTACACAACCGAACAAGCGATTTGTTGTAAAAAATCGTATTGGATTTGTCTCGAACGTGCTAAACAACAATGAAGAAATACGAATGACGATATCGGGCATCAATTCCATCTATTATCTGGAGTCGATTCAACGAAATATGAAGGCATACGTGGCGTTTCAAGAATCGCCCTCGGTGTCTTGTCAGGAACACGTACAACCCGTGATTGTCAATCCATTCGTATATCAATATGATTCAGATTCAGACTCAGATTCTGATTCTGATGACGAAGGATTTGAACCGCAAGATGAACCTGAGGAAGAAGGGTTTGAACCGCAAGACGAAGGATTTGAACCGCAAGACGAAGGATTTGAACCGCAAGATGAAGGGTTTGAACCACAGGATGAAGGGTTTGAACCACAGGATGAAGGGTTTGAACCGCAAGACGAAGGGTTTGAACAAGAACCACTTAGTGGAGGAGTCTACAAAGATTTGGACCGTATTGTCAGAAACGAAAGTTTTTTGATTACTCGAATCAAACTAGCCTTTAACCCATCCAAAGATTATGCAAAACAATGCCCACTGAATCGACGTCCAGTTGTATTAAAAGAGGGAGAAAAAGACAAGGTTCCAGAGAATGATCATCGTAGGACCCATAATGGTCATACTTTTGTATGTACCAAATATTGGGATATGAAAAACAAAATACCGCTAGATGAAATCGGTGAGGGTAAATTGATTGATGAAAATATAGTCAAGGGTAGGGAAGTGGATTTCGAGAAAGATGGTACCATTGTTCGGGTACAACCTGAAAAATATAAATTTAACCCCTATCCTGGCATTATGCGCAAAGATGACATGGATGTACCGTGTTGTTTTATTAAAAAACAAGAAAGCCCGCGTAAGGAAAAAAAAATAGCAGAGTCCAAACAATACATTGTACACGGACCTGGACTGAATGAGCCAGGACAAGTAGGTAGATTACCCAAATCCATCCGTTACTTCTTTGGATGGACTGAAAAAAATACCGAACTTCTTCGATATGGTATCGAAAAACCCCACTCTTTTATTCAATGTATCGATGCCGTGTTTAAAAAGACACAGAAAAGCACGTTGGTAAAACAGATGGACCTATGGATAAGATCAGGATTCAATACCTATAACAATGGAAATCTTAAAGTACAATTTAAAACCATAGATGCCTTTTCAAAGCATCTTCCAAATATGGATTATACGTATTTATGGGAAATGGTAAGTGATGTATTCAATGCCAATTTGGTAATATTCAGAGAAACCCGCGAGGGAGATTACCTAGAAGTGATATGTCCCAGCAATCATTACAGTACCCGGTCGTTTGATCCTTCAAAAAAAAGTTTGATGATTTTAGAGCACAAGGTAGAGAAAGGATACGCATTTGAACCGTTGGTATACCACAATGTGAAAGAGAATACTCAGATTTTTTTACATGAATTCAAGAATAAGCATTTACACGAGGGGATGAAGGCGCTTGTACAGATTTACTCGAAATGCAAAACAACAACAAGTTCGTATACTTTGAATATGACTGCAAGTGTGATGTATAACAAATTACATCGTCCTACACAAATCATTCATGAAAATAAATGTATTGGATTTTTAGTAGAAGATGTGTTTGTACCGTGTTATCCGTCTGCGATATTATCAAATGTACCCAAACAAGAACGTATTCCTGTAATCGCATATAAACCTACGGTAAGTAAATTAGACGCGCTTTCGAAAGACCTTCCGTGTAAACCACAATACAAGGTCGTGGAACAAGGAAACATTGTAGGCATTATACTTGAAACACTCGCGTTTGTACCGTGTACACCTATACCCAATTATCCAACAGATTTGCCCCTCTATACAAAGGTACAATATGAATATGATTTACTTCCAAACGAAATAGACCAAGAACGAATACGCAAAACACAACATGTCAAGGCAGAAAAATGCTTGTATGCCGCTTGCAGGCGACTGCTTAAGGAAATTCTTGGAAAAGATGCTGAACTGCGAAGAAACATCAATAAACTCATTCAGCGGAAACAGGTCGCGGAGGAAGACATACGCGACATCTTAAGACCTCGTATACAATTCGTAAATAAGACCGATGAATCGTTCATTGCAACCCAAGTAAAATGTGGAGGGTGTTGTTTTGCCTCGGATAAATTAATCTTACCGAAACACAATTTACTGACAAAACAACCGAATGATTATTTTTCGCGTTTAGCGGAAGAACTGAATTATTATACTCGTTTTTCAACGTTCATTATGAGTCCCCAATTACTCATTCCAGAAGTGCCCTTTTCAGTGCATGAAAATGAACTATTATTGACCTATTCCATGATACATTCCTATTATGCGTCCTTGATGGAGGCAAAAAGGCTTCCAGAATACTATAGCACGCTTGATAACGCCAATCCAAAACATACTCCTTATACAATGAAAATCTTAAAGGTACAAAAAATGAATATGATTACCTTGTAATTCTTTTAGGATTCTATAGTATGAGTTGTAAAACATCTTGTACAAAAGATTGTGATAAAAACTGTAAAGTTTATTGTAAAGCAGCATTGAATGATAAATCTACTCACAGACTAGAAGCACAAAAAGAAAAGATGAAAGACCTTGAAAAACAGATTGAGGTTGCTATTGCCAGAGCAACGGATAATAAAGAATGGAAACAAGCCTATGATCATAAAACACCGGAACATAAAACAGAACAGAAAACAGAACATAGATATTACTTTGCACCGCAAGGAGGACGGAAGCGTTTGTCGAAACGTAAAAGGACACGAATGCGTAAACTAAAAAAACATAAAACACGCGTTGGTGGTTTATTGGAATGGACGGGTCTGTTTACGTCTTCACCCGATTTGGTAGACTGCGTCAAAGTATGCCAAACGGATTGCCATACCGGATGTGACAAGATATGCGACAATGCAGTAGATAATATTTCAAAAGAGAGAAGAGAAGCCGTCATGAAAAATGACGCAGAGATCAAACGGCTTACTAAAACACTGGATGCATTGAGGCATTAAATTTCATCCATGGTTTCCACTTCATCTTTCATCAATTTGATTCCACGCCATACCGTACTTCCAAAGACAACGGATGTATTTTCTGCGTATAATTTCTTGATGAAATCTAGCAATACCTTTCCGTTGGGTACATTATTCCCGTACATCATTTTCCAGTGGTCTTTGAAAACTGCCAACAAATCCGCCACCATGATTTTACCGGAAGGATTGAGTTGGACGAAATCGTGGACAAAGGAGGCCAAACCATCTTGATCCTTTCGGTATCTCTCCGAATGCATCATGACCATCTTGCAGTCCGTCACATTTCCAAGTGTCGTATAGGTCCTATCCACCAGTAAACTCATAAACGCCACTTTCCACGATTCGAATTTTCGGTCCAAATTCTTATCCACAGGAAACTGATATTTGGATGTCGGGTCGGGCTCCTCTTTGAATTGGGATTTGAATTCACACGCTCGAATACGACGCCACGTACCTTCATCTTTGCTTTCAATGTTGGGTAAATTGTTCGTCGGCATCACCAATTTGAATTGAGGAATGAACGTAATGGGTTCCTGGTACAATGCACGACACTGAATCGCATCCCCTCCAGTCAACTCTTTCATCGGTCCTTCATTGATACGGTCATTCACCGAGGACTCTTGCATCACTGCATATCGAATGCCTACCAACCCAGCCACTTCTGGAGAGGCTCCACCAATGTTGACACGCTGTTTCGTAATGAGGGAAACTGGAATGGTTGCCTTGTAGTCTCCTAAGATTGAACTCATCAATTCCACAAATTTACTCTTTCCGTTACGTCCCGTTCCAATGTAAATGTTGAACGTTTGGTTCGTATTTTTTCCGTACAAGACCGATGCCGCGTGGTCCCACATATAGTCACACAACTCCTTGTCTGGAAATAATTGGTTCATAAAGGTGATCACCTCACCCACCACGGTTTGGTCCAATTGATGCAGGGGTGTATACCCAATGTTGGTACATTTGTAGGTGTAATCTTCCGGATGACCTTCACGAAATCGTCTTTCCTTGAAATCCACCACCCCGTTCGTGAAACACAATAAATGGTCCTTACTATCTAGTAAATTCATAAAGTTTTTCACATAGAAGATGTGAGAAGCCTCGTGCATAATTTTATCTCCGTTCTTTTTCAGTATTTTTGTAATGGAGGCAATCCGCTTGATTTTTTTATCTCTGTTGGTAGTGCGTTCATCATCAATGGGGTAAGTCGTGTCGACACATTGTTTGGTCTTTTGTGAAAAGATGCCAAAAATCCCTTTGACACTGGTAATGTGTTTGCGAAGTTCTGTTCCAGAATCGGTTGCCATCCATCGTTGATTTGTGTATTGAAACCATCGCGCACTTCGAATATCCACACATACAAACGCATCCTTGTACAATTGATACAGGATGGTGGCAATATCAAACTCTGTACAAGAATCGTCTTTGATCGCATCTTCTACCGCCAAGTCAACGCTTTTTGCCTTGACTTGTTCGTACCCCGCTTCATTGTCCGTTCGAGCCCAAAACATAATGGAACGAATCGTCACCATGTCACTTCCTGCTCTGCGATCCCAACAGCGATCCCAGCTGTCGCGAAGACTCGATAGGTCGGCAAATGAAAATTTGGTCGATTGGCTGCTGAATTTAATCCAACTCAGAAACAACCGTTGATCCGTGTGACGAAGCGCCCATCCAACACGAATCCATTTGTCCCTATCGTCGTAATAGGGTGCAGGTAAACACATGACGTATTGATGGGCTTCATTCAATCGGTAATCATTCGGCTCTAGCGCAGCGAGGAAACGTTCGATGGCATTGTTCAACATGGCATGTGTGGTAATTTCCGTAGACGCGACAGGTTCAGTCACCACGCGAATCCGTTTACGTTGTTTTGATCCTTCGTATTCATGTTTAAAGGCTTCCTTGACGACAGGGGTTTCATTCTCCAAGTTGCGAATCGATAATTTATACAGTTGTGTTTCCAAGGGAAAGGCATCTCCAAGAGAGCAATGCAATTCATAATCTTCACTTTCTTTTCGACACGTATATACTTTGGTTAGCTTGTAGGCTTCACACCCTGGTTTTCTAGAACCATAGAGTTGCCACGCCGTAGACCCCTTGAATACATTTTCGTCCAATACGGATTCCCAATCATTGGTCAATTGACTTTGAAGATTACTCCACACGTCCATTTTTTTCAACATTCGATTTCGAAGCATCGTTTTGCCCGCCATGTCTACATTCAATCCCACAATGAAATGAATTCCATCTTTGACGACACTGGCTTGGGTTACAGAAATGTCTGATTTTTCAAATAAATAGATAGGGAAATCCTTGTGGATGGTGAAAATTTTATGCAGTTCACTCACTAAAATATCGATAAAGTCAAGCACGTGTTCTTGTGTATAGGCTCGTTTCGCGTCCGTATAACGAAAGTCCACATCAATGCCTATAGGTCCGCATTCCCGTTGTCTTTCCGTAAGGTATTCTTTGTTCCCATCCACAAAGACGTGCTTGTAATACACCTGGAAGAAGGACTCGTCATCCTCTATGTGATAAGAACCTCCAAACACACCGTGTTCCTTACTTCCAATGCGTGTATGGGTGCATTCGCCCTTCTCTTGACTTTGTCGGGATGCAAGGTATGCGTTCATTTGAATGATAATTATACACGAGGTATTTTTATTTCGATTTTTATGTATTAAATCGCCTCAAAGAGTTCATCCTGACGAGCCGGTGATTCTGACCGCAGGGAGTCTGTGCTCGTTTGGATAGATTTTGTCAATGGATTTTTACGAATACTACTTGCATCTACCGATATATTTTCCATACCGTCCGGTATAGGTGCTAGTAAGTCCACGTTTAGTTTTCGCTTAAGCAGTGAACTGGTTTCTCTCAAGGCCTGGTATTCTGCATATTTCTTATCTAAATAAGATTTGGGTTCGTCCGAACGGTGTTCTCTGGATAAATTTAGGCATTTAAAGATGTCAATCGCGAGTGAATAGTAATCTCTAGAAAGGGCGATTTCGTGGTCCATAGCGGACTGTATACCCAAGTACATTTCCATACTACTAATAACGGCAATCCCAAATCCTAACAAACACGTGATACCGGAAATGATATCTTGACGAACCACAGGCTGAAGCCCTACGGATGCAGATGCGGTAATAGACGACAATACGATGACAGGAATCCTGAAATATTTACCAAACGATTTAAAATGGTAAAATCGTTTTCGATGATAATCCGCCAAGTTCACCGAGTTGATCCGTAAATTGTCTAGGATCTGTTCGACATCTTGGCAGTTGTCCCACTTGTCCATAGTATATGCATAGACTAATTCTTACAAAAATATTAGGGTAGTATAATGACATTTTTAACTGGCGAAGATCCGGTCTCCAAATTTCTCTTTCTCATCTTACTGTTTCTTGGATTTGGCCTAACCATCAATGTAACCATGGCGTTGATGACCTACCTACTGGAACCCTCTAGTGTTTATTTAGTCAAAGGAATGATCGCTGGAAACGCCCCAATGGTGATTCAACAAGACCCTTCTATTACAGGTGCAGTGCCCATTGAACGTTCGGACAACAAAGATGGGATTGAATTCACTTGGTCTGTATGGGTCAATCTTACAGATATAGGCAAATCCAGTCAGTACCAGCATATTTTCCATAAAGGAGAACAAAACATTGATACGGATACCGGTTTGAATTTCCCAAACAATGCACCCGGACTGTACATTTCCCCGAATACAAATGAATTGGTCGTGATTATGAACACGTTCAACGTGATTAACGAAGAAATTAAAATTCCCAATTTCCCTATGAACAAATGGGTGCACGTGGTCATTCGTGTAATGAACAACAATGCACTGGATATCTATATCAACGGTGCATTGGCGAAACGTCATATATTATCCAGTGTACCCAAACAAAATTATGGGAATGTATACGTTGCTTCCAACGGTGGATTTACGGGAAATTTATCCAATCTTCGATACTTTAAGTATGCTATTCAACCCGGCGAACTGTTAGCTCTAACCGATGCCGGCCCTAACTTGACCATCCATTCAAAATCTGTTGCATTGTCATCTGTACCCCCTTATTTATCGATGCAATGGTATACCGATAATGTCTAGTATAGGTATGAAAAAAATCGGAAATACGCTTCCTTGTCGTTCAGCCCCATTGTACCCCATTCAGCCACGCGCAACCTCGAACTCGTTGTGTCGTACCAATAGAAAACATAACAATTTTGTAAGCAACCAGTCCATCCAAGTAGGAAATAGACTCGTTCCCATTCCGTGTTTTTTATTGCCCCACATTGAAGAGTTTACCACCTTCATCGCACAAGTAGGCTATCTTCAAGCCATCAAACTACTTGCCGTGAAATACAACGTGAACATTGAACCACCTCTTCAAAATGTCAAACGTTATATTTATCCGAATGTGGATATTGGAGTCATGCCTCCCGTCATCCAATACAATACTTCTTTCGTGTTGAATGAACTGGCTTCCGTTACAACCTCCGAGGTTCCTTCTCTAGGTGATAAATGGTCTGTCAGGAGGAATGATGCTAGATATGTGAGTGTATGTAATGATGATACAACAACCTTCTCGTATACCTTTACGAATATGCAAACACTTGCCAAGTATTGGGCCTCTAAACTGCCAACATTTGCATCCCCTTACTATACGGTCTTGATCAATTCCAATCAAAATCCATTGAATACCCAGTCTGGATGCTTGTTGTTGCGCGAGAATCGCATCATCTTTGTACCCATCATTTATAATGTACTCTTCCTGTTCTACACTGCCTATCCAGAAAATCAGCCGTTCAATCTATTATCCATTGGTTCACTCGAAAAAATGCAGTCCAGACTATTTGATGTTTACGGTATTGCAAATGTGGATTGTGAAATAAAAACAAAATACAATCGAGTGCTGGATTACACCCGACGAAATACATAGACATTTTGATATTTATACGGTAATACGTACGGATAAATGGATTGTACAATGAAACCCGCTTGTTTCGCCATTTCAACGATTCGTTCTTCGGATTCCATATAAATGATATGCTCATAACATTTGGTCGTTCCCTTTTTGGTAATGCATTCGCGATGCGTTCGATTGGTGTGTGTAGATGTATAGTGTAGTGTTCCCGTCAAGGTGGAACCATAGTCCCACTTCTTGGATACGTGGAGAACCAAAAATCCACCGGGGGTAAGCCAATGGTATGCATTTTGGAAAAACGTTTTCTTGTGTTTCAGATAATACAAGGTATAGTAAAAACATGTAATGTGTGAAAACGATTCCGATGGAAAGGTTGACATATTCAAGGCATCTCCTTGGATGTAGATGTGTGGATATTTTTTCTTGGAATAGAGAACCATCTCCGTTGACTTGTCTATTCCAATGGCCTGTACCCCTTTTTGATGCAATGCGTGTACGTGATGTCCCGTGCCACTTCCTACGTCCAATACCTTACTGTGTGTAGAGAGGGTAGAGGCAAAACACGCCAGTTCCGCGTTCGTACGTATACTATCGTAAGTAATTGTATCATAGTCTTCTACATGACTGGAGGTATATGCAGGTAGATAGGTTGCCCGGTTGGATGTATATTTTTTTCGTGAAAAAGTGGCGAGTATCGCAAGAATAACACCTATCAATACTAAGGTTTGTATCATTATACTAATTAAGATAAAAAAACACGAATGTTATACTTTTGTTAAGGTATGATTGAGGATGTTCGCACTGAATTTAAAACACTCACTTTTTCCAAATATCAAAGAACGGATGTCAAACGAGAATGGATGAATACCATGATCAAGGGAAAGATTGAACCCTGCTGTTATTGGACAACAGAGCTCGTGTGTAGTGGATTGTTTGTTGATTTATGGGAACTGATACTTTCATTTTATGCCAAATACATACATAAAGGCAATCCGAAATTACCCATTTACATCCATATGCGATTTCAAACGTTTCGTCAGATTGCAGAAGGTGTAGAAGAATTATCGTTACGAAACGTTCACGAGATCAGAGTGTTGTTTGTTGAAATGGTGTGTTTATTATGTACCTCCAATAGACACCATAGTTATGAAAACGTCCAGATTCCGAAAGATGAAGGCATTCCCACGAGTCGGCTCAAAGCTCCTACGATCGAATACAACAAGGCGTTTCAATCGGCAGATCCCAAAGAATTGTTCATCGCCATGAACGAGTTCGGGTATATGCTTCATTCAAAAAATACGGTAGGAGCGTGTTTTTGGGTAGAATGGCTCTTGCATTTTACTCAAAAAAAGAAATATGTCATTGTAGAAAGAAATCACTCTACGAAATATCGCACGGACAGTATATGGCTCTTGTGGGATACCATCTTGGCGTATGCGGAAGGCATCTTGGTTAAAAAAATCATCGATGCAGTATTGGCCTTGTTTAGTATCGCCTATGTACCCGCATCGAAAGAACGAAGACGTTTTCTCATTTATTACGCGGTTGCATTATGTTGTGAACCGATATCGTTGGATGTGGAAATGGTAAGTGATAAAAAACTAATCGAACGAGCACATCAAACCTGTTCCATTATGTACGAAGACATTAAAATACACGAGGTGAAGTAAGAGGATTTCAACATTATAGTTTTTGAACTATAATATTGATGAAAAAAAAGTAGAGTAATATTATGCGGACGTTACAGGAGTCGCCTTCTTGAAATGCTGGCTCATATATCGCTGCAGATTGAAGTAAGTGAGCTCGTCCGTTGGCTGGAGCGTAAGGAGCGTGGTTAGCTTGGCATCTGGATTAATCTTACGCCCATTCTTCTCGTCCTGAAGCTTGTTTGCACGAATGTAGGCATTAATCTCGCGGGTGACATCCGTGCGCGCAATCAGAGATCCCTTGGGCTTCGAAAGGAATTCTGCAAGCTGGTCACTGATAAGAGTGGGCTTGACAAAACCACTTGGGGCGCGAACCGCGTGTCGCTGTTTACGTTTATTACCCGCTTTCTGTACAGCCTTCAGCTCACGCTCAGATCGCTTCTGGAGAGTGCGGAGCTCGAGAATGAGAGCAGACATCTGCTGGCGCATCAATGAAAGTTTAGCCGTGCATCCGGAATACGCCTGGGATAGGTCATCCTCGGACTTTACAGGCTCGGGGACAGTCTCAACCACTGGAGTTGGCGCTGGTGCTGGGGTAGGAACCACCACGACTTCAACAGGTGCACTCTTTGCTACAGTCTTCTTAGGCATTATACTCATATAATGGTCACTTGTTTAAGTATTTTGTTTATATATATTTATTTGCTTGAAAAATGAAGACAAATAATTGTCGTTTATCGTAAATGCGTTACTTATATATATTTAATTTTGTTTAAAGAAAAACTATAGGAGGTTGGAAATCGATAGTATGCCTAAACGTGCAATGATTCAATGCATCTATTTCTCCCGCAGTGAACAATGCATCTATTTCGATGAAAACATATCCATTGTTCGCACATTTAAACACGCAACGTGCTTTACAATAGTCAAAAAAGTGAGGGAATTTATGCAAGACGAAGTTCCCAATGTCCATCGATGGGTACAGTGCTGTACACGATATTGATATCTAGGTAGAACTCGTCACCTCGATAGGTTGAGTCGATCCACACCGAACCGCTTTTTAGGTCACTGTAGAAATGATCAAATAGCCAGGGACGGTCGTATTCTTGCTTAAAGTTGACTTTGAATCCATTATCACTCTTTCGAATGCCCATGACTGCCTCTCCGCCAAAAGCGGTATTGACAGTTTGCTTGATAATCTTGTAGTTGGGGTTTCCCTCAAAATTTACAATGCAAACCGGGGGGAACTTCTTGGATTTTTTGGATGCCATTCTTTGTGTTTGTACTTCATTCATCTAAACGAATTCATGTCAATTTTATTGCGTCACGGCAAATACTCAAGAGGTTCGTAGTGCATCATCATAGGATTCGTCTGGTTGGGTTGCAGATGGTCTATTGAGATAGACCGCACCCGCAATACCTGCAACCAGAGCCACTGCGATACCAATTTCTATTCCAGTCATACCGCCTTTACGCGTCTTTGTTCGATTACGTCGTCTTTTGGTGGCCATACTATCTTATACATTAATTTTTTGACCAGGGATGATTCCGCGACGTGTACTGAAATTTCTCAACGGTAACATTCCACGACTCTTTCGGCCAGGCCAATACGTGTATGGATCCCATCGATAATGACTCCAAAATTTAGAATAATCAGATTGATTCCGATGTATGGATTTGAAGGGGTTAATTTGTTCCCGTTTCCGTTTCTTACGGGTTTTCTGTTTACGGTTGGACCGTTTGTACATACTTTATCTTTTTAAATTCGCGTGACATGTTCGTGAAAAAGAACTTTAAAAAGGATTATGCGTATACTCAATGATTGCGTCCGTGGTCGACACGATTTTAAATCGGAAAGATGAGGAACGTCTCTTTTCAGTATTCATGGCAGAGTTTAACAAATTGGATGACAAAAGCAAGAAATGCATTTATATTTATGGACCTTCTGGATGTGGCAAAACGACCTTTGCCAAAAATATGCTGAAAAAATTAGACTATGATGTCATTTCGTATGATGCAGGAGATACTAGAAACAAGGGGATTGTGGATAATTTAAATGTGAGCAATATGTCGGACCAGAACGTCTTGAGTAGTTTCATGCATAAAAAGGCAAAAATCGCCATTTTAATGGATGAAATTGATTGTATGAACAATGGGGACAAGGGAGGGATTAATTCATTGATTAAACTCATTCGACCCAAGAAAACCAAACGTCAACAATCTGAACACATCACGCACGTTCCTATTGTATGCATCGGGAATATTTCACAGGATAAGAAAATCAAAGAAATGATGAAATATTGTTTGGAAATTGAACTGAAACTTCCTACACCGCAACAGACCAAACTACTGCTTGAACAACTCGTCCCCCCCTATGCACATATTGCGCCACAGGTACACGATTTGAAAAAAATACATCAGTTGATTCAGCTGAATCGTCATAATTTCAAAGGCGATGTGCAGTCCATGTTATACACCAATGTCCACGAAGATACAAAATGTTTAACCAAACGAATTATGAATGCATCGAATCGGTTCAACGAACACATTACGATTAATGATACGGATCGAACGATTTTGGCATTGTTGTGGCACGAAAACATTATCGATGTCCTACAGAAAATGCCTCAGAAAACGTGTATCGGCTTGTACACGGTTCTTTTACGAGAGGTTTGTTTTGCAGATTACATTGACCGAATTACCTTTCAAAAACAATTATGGTTGTTCAACGAAATGAGTTTTTTGTTGAAAATGTTTTATACCAATTATTTGTTTCAATCCGTCAATCGCGAAAAATACAAGGTCTCCGACATTCGATTTACGAAAATCTTGACCAAATATTCTACCGAATACAACAATACGAGTTTTATTCAAAAAATGTGTTCGGAGCTCTCTATGGATAAGAGCGATTTGTTTTCGTATATGCAAATGTTGAAAACAACCCATACCGAAGCACAGATTGCTCAACTGTTTGAGCATACAGAAATCACCCTGTTGGATGTTCAGCGTTTTTATCGATATATCCATAAATGTACCTAAATAGTTGTTGTCTTTCTATAGAATGTACAACACGGAGACGGTATGCACTTATACGGATTTGAGATCTTATCAAGCCATGCTATTACACATTTTGGATACGGATTTCGAAGGATTGACGGAACAGATTCAAGTGTTGTACGATCGCGTAAAGGACCACGAATCTGTTCAAACTCTCCTTCAAAAACTCAATGGACAGTGGATGACTCCCGATTTATCCTTTTGTGTCTTGTTTAGTTATGAACTTTTCGAGTTTACGCATCGTTTCTTATGCGAACTATTGCATCAACGTCCATTGGTCTCTTATGACCCACTTTACGCACTCTTATAAATTTATAGTCTAACGTCATTGTATGAAACGAACGTTAGACAGCCAAATGATGTATTACACCGTTGTGATTGTTGCGGTACTTAATCTCTTTGCTTATTTGTCTGTAGGAGATTGGCGTTCAATAGGTTGGTTCGTTGTGGCTGGAATGTGTATGTACGTACTGAATTCGAATCAAACCATTGCTTTGGTAGTGGCCATTTTAGGCGCAGCATTGAATCGTTCCGTATACGTAGAGGGGATGACCAAAAAGAGCAAACCCACGAAATTGGACGAGCTTAAGGATATTATGAATGGGGCAAACTTGGAAGGTCTTACCCAGAAGGCAGGCAAACTAATGCATCAACAAAAAAAATTATTTGGGATGGCAAGAGAAATGCAACCCTTTATGTTGCAGGCAACGGATATGATTAAGAATTTGCCAAAGGGATTTCTGGAAAATGCCATGGAACATCTCAAAAAGAATAAATCGTAAAGGTAATGGCGTGTAATGCACCGATTAACATTCAACGACGTTTGGCAGACAAATGTTCCTTAAAGTGTTTGCTCTGGTACAAATATGGAAACAGCAGTTGTACCGTACAAAATTCATCGGATCAACTGATTATACCCTATGATGGTGAAAGCGATGTCATGTTCAACTCGCTCAAGTATAATCCCGTAGAGATTCGCATTTTTAAACCATCGATTCATAAATTTGAAGGATCTTATACGGATGCGGAAATCGTAATTGTCCACACTGGTCCCAACGGCGGTTTGTTAGTCTGTATACCCGTGAATGCGACCACCTCGGTCGCGGCCTCTACCGGATCAAGCCTATTTGAAGACATTGTGGCGAATGCTCCAGAGCAAGAGGTATCGACGACCTTGAATCTAACCGATTTTAATGTAAACCATATGATTCCCAAGAGCTCCTATTATTCTTATACAGGTACGGTTCCTTATGGGAATTGTAATCCAGATGTCATGTACAATTACGTGGTGTTTCCAGTGAACAGTTTTCAGGTACATCAGAACACCTTGGACGCTTTGGGAAATCTAATTCACGATTCCTATATCCAAGTCTACGATGGAGATTGTTATTTCAATGAAATGGGTACCAAAAACAATGGATTTGCGGGAGAAGGTCAAATCTACATTGATTGTCAACCGGTAGGAGAAGAAGGTGAAATTATCTACAAAGAACAATCAGCACCGGGTACAAAGGTAAACCTAGATTGGATTTATGCTTTTTTGTATGTGATTATCGGGGCGGTAATCATGTACTTGGGCGTAAAACTCTTGCGTTTTATGTTTCAATTGCTTCCAACCCTTCCGGAATCCAATCGTGATTAACACGTTTCTATAATGGAATTCTCATTTTATTACCAAGTGACTTGAAATACCTTGTATAATGCTTTATAACATAGTCTACAGAACGGTTCTTAGCCTTTGGATATAAATACTGCTCATATGCATCCTGGGATGGATTGCTTGATAATATTGCTACAATATTGTTATCTTCCTCAAACTTGACCAGTATATCCTGATATTTCTTTGTAGTCCTTTTGGGTAGTTCTACGTATGTATGAGTTCCATCCTTGTAAATAAGGACAACGTTTCCGATAGCTAAATTGTCCCAAAAAGATTCAAGCGATGGGTTTTTACCCCATACAGTTGTGGGATCGTTCCACATTTGTAAAATCCGTTTTGATACTCTTTTCCTTGTTTTAACCATAATACTTTAGAATAATTAAATCCATACATCTAGACGTTGCTAAATACCGGTCGAACCATATCCATCCACTCCACGTAAGGTAGTGTCTAATTCATCGACTTCGACGAGAACCCCAATACTTAGTTTTTCAATCAGAAGTTGTGCGACTCGTTCATGCACCTTGATAGTTAAGTCAGAATCAGAGTGGTTAAATAGGACAATGCCTATTTCACCTCTATAATCGGAATCAATGACGCCGGCACCGATATCCGTGTGTTTCAAGGCCATACTGGAACGTGGTGCAATACGTCCATAGTATCCATACGGTATGGCCATTGCAATGTCGGTTTTGACAATCGATTTTCCTTTAGCCGGAATACAACATTCGGCGGAAGCATAGAGATCATACCCTGCGGAACCAATCGTTCCCTTTCGAGGCAAAATAGCCGAATCCGAAAGACGTTTCACTTGAATCAATCCCTGCATTTCTTTTTATAATGATCCAACCCTTTATATCTTTTCTTAGTATATGAAGACGCGCCGAAATCGTAAACGAAGACGTCGAACCGGGGGGTATCGGCAATATTTGTCCAACATTGGCTTTAGCACGGGGTATCATTCCAATCCAATGACGAGATATATGACAAATATAAATCGATAAAAAAACGGTAGTACTCTACGATGTTTCGGCAAACAATGCATCGTATGCCACCGCCTCCACGATTCGGGTGTAGTGAAGTTCATCTTCCAGACGTTTACATTCGGCATAGAATGCATAGGTGCGTTCTGTGTCGGTATTCGGCACGCAAGCCATACCCCATTCACTCTTGAGCGCATCCAGTTCAGCTTCTATCTTAGAACGTGCTGTGAGGTAGTCGTGTAGTCGTTCTCTGATGGGGTCGTTCTCCCGAAGCATTTGGGTAATACTCTCAAGGATACGGGGATCGATATCAGGCGCCATTGTTTCGTTTCCTTGACGATGAAACGAAAAACGTTTCAATTTAATCATGAAAAAATGGGAAGAATCACGAAGACTGTAGCATATCTAGGTTTTCGGTAGCCTGCTCAATTTCCTTGCGTATAACGTCAAAGTAAGGGCTATTGAAGTCGCCGTTTGCATCACGAAAGCACTGAAACTTAAGGTAGGCGTTGAGATAGGCTTGTAGGATGGTGAGTGCCTCTGCGTAGTTCCAATGCTTGGACCTTTCGGGGTCGAGTGACTTGATTGTCTGATTGACATCATCTTGAAGCGTTGGGTACGTTCCCAGCAACAGTTTGAGGGTCTCGTCGAGGTTCATTGTATTGCGTTAAATGTAATCATACCATATAAGTAGTTTCAATTTTATGGGCGCGACTATTAAAATGTTTACCGTGGAAATACACGAAGATATCTTTGAACAAAGAGGATGACCTGTTCGATAAATTGAAACACATATACCTACATAGGACTAACAGCTACACGGTAAGGATATGACCACTTACAGAGGTCCCAGCGCACACGCGACTCTCGATGCGTATCTTGAGGCGATGCCGATAAACCCCGCGAAGGAGATCAATCCCACTTCCGCTCCTGCTGACGCTCCTACCGGACGACGTCTTACCGAAGCTGAATGGGTACGATGTATCCTTCGCCGTTAGAACTCTAACGTTTTTTTTGCATTTGGGGTCTTCAAGATGGAATCTATGTTGCGTGAAAGGGATTAAAATTTAAGATTGTATAAGTATATGCGACCTACACCCAAACCATACCCAGGGATTCGAATTCAAAATGCCTCCATTGGTGAAATGGGATTCAATTATGACGAATTTATGGAGTCCTTTTTGTATAAAAAGCAACATACACTTACCGAAATCATCTTTACCTTTAAGAAACTTGGCATGATTACGATTGGTGAAGAAATGGAGAAATCCGAGAGAGAAGTCGAATACGTGGAGATGAATCGTTGTGGTGTTACAGAAGCACCCGTGTCATCCACTTCTTATTTGTTAGACAATCGTAAAATGTTCTTACAGGCCATGCACGAATTCGTGAAACCCTATACGCCACGGAAAGATATTACGTGCGACAATATCCAAGAGGCGTTTGAATTGTTGCCTCATCAAAGATTAGTGAGTCGTTATTTGGACATTGATACTCCTTACCGAGGGTTGTTGTTATACCATGGATTAGGGTCAGGCAAGACTTGTTCGGCCATTGCTATCGCCGAAGTTCTTAAGCCTTACAAAAATATTGTGGTGATGACCCCTAAATCACTCCAAATGAACTTTGTACAGGAATTGAAAAAATGTGGAGATCCTCTGTATGCGATTCAGCAAAAATGGGAATGGGTTTCCCCCACGGAGGAACAATTGAAGATTCGGTGCTTAACTAGTCCAATACGTTACGATGGAAAGATGGGACTTTGGGTCAATGGAACTGGAACGGATTATGCAGAACTGAATGCAGACGAACAAAAATCAGTGCAAGACCAAATCGATGTCATGATTCATTCCAAATACAGTTTCATCATTTACAATTCGAATAACCTCAACAAATATATTCCACCCAACACAAATCCATTTTCAGACAAGGTGGTCATTGTAGATGAGGCACATAACTTTGTGTCAAGAATCGTCAATGCCTTATCCAAAGATCCGAAAATGCCTGCGGTGAAGATGTATCGCTTGATGATGGAAGCTACCAATTGCAAGATGGTGTTTTTGTCAGGGACACCAATGATTAATTATCCACACGAATTATCGGTCATGTTCAATATGTTACGTGGATATATGACTACCTGGTCTTGTAAGAGTACGGTCTCGGAAGAGACGATTCGAAATGAATTTCCAGAGGCGGATATGGTGTATCGTTCAGGAGACACGGTACACGTAACCCACTCGCCACACGGATTTATACGTGCAGAACTATCCAAGCCCGAAGTAGTTCATACGAATCACGATACCTCTACATTTGAGGACCGTGTGACTACTTTTTTCAAAGAGCATGGTACGAGTCTTCAGAAGAAACAATATACTGCTTTCCCAGACAATCGGGAAGAATTCAATCAAATGTTTGTACAGGATGGGAAACTCAAAAACAAGACCATGATGGAATGTCGTATGTTAGGATTGGCCTCCTTTTTCCCGGATTTATCTTCCCTGATGCCTCGGTTGATTACACCGATTACCATTCATCGCATCCCGATGTCCAAAGCACAATTCGACGGGTATACGGCTGCACGAACGGAAGAGCTTCATATGGAAAAGAAAAAGAAAACGAATGAACTCAAGGGGAATTATCGTGCGGCAACTCGACAAATTTCTAATACGACGTATCCCGTGAAGGCACTTGAATTACGCCCATCGACGAAAGTCAAAGAAGACGGGCCCGATGAAGGAGCAGAAGAAGAAACCGAGGCCAAATCTACCCAAGCCTTTTACAATGCAGTAGATCAATCCGATTACTGTGCCCGTATTGAAGACTATAGTCCAAAATTCAATGCAATGGTCAAAAACATTCAATCCCGAAAGGGATTACAATTGGTCTACAGTCAGTTCATTACCATTGAAGGGATTCACTCTTTTGCACGCGTGTTGAATTCCAAAGGGTTCACCGAACTTGAATTGGTGCAACAGTCGGGTGAATGGACCATTCGTATGCCCGATAAACCTTCCCCGATGTATATTATTTATAGTGCAAGTGGTTCGGGTTCCAGTAAAGAAGACAAGAAAGAACTCTATCGAAACATTTTTAACAAGAATTGGGATGTTGTACCTGAATCCATTCGTGCACAGGCGATGACCATGGACATCTCCGTCTTTATGATTACCGCGGCAGGGTCAGAAGGGATCTCCTTGAAAAATGTGCAATATGTCCATATTATGGAACCCTACTGGAATCCGGTTCGTACAGACCAGGTCATTGGTCGTGCGAGACGTATTTGCAGTCACCATTCACTTCCCGAAAAGGAACGATTCGTGGAAGTCAATATCTATTTGTCGGTTCTTCCAGGAGGAGAATTACCCGAAGTGATTCGAAATGACTTGGTGGGAGAGAGTCCCGGATCAACGGATGAATACTTGTACAAACTTTCTCAGAAAAAACGAGACTTGTCCGAGGAGATGTTAACGTGTATCCGTCGTTCCTCGATAGATTGTTCCTTGTATGACGGACAATGTCTGAACTTGCCTACAAAGGACCCTGAATCTATCTCCTACCATCACGATATTCAATCAGATCTTACCTCGGACAAGGAAGTCGCTTTGAATACTCAAGTTAGACTCAGGTCAATCGCACACGGTGAGTCAAAGGCCTATTATCTGGACAAATTACAAGACGGGTTTTATACCTTGTTCCGTGACAAAACGTTGACGAAACCCATCGGCTACATGTCTGCGAAAAATTTGTTGTACAACAAGGAGAAACAAAAGATACCCTTGAACAAACTAATCGATTTATAATTGGTCCAAACGTTCAAGTATTTGATACAACAATTGTTTGATTTCTGTCAAATCTTTTACGGGTTTCTTGTGTCGGTCTTGTTCTTTCATTCTCTCTTCAAACACGTCTACCTGTTGTTTATCGTGGGTTTGATGAATACGCTTCATAAATTCGGCGAGAAACAGACGATTCTTCTCTTCGAGTGGAAACTGCAAACGATCTACTTCTTGAATCACGGTTTCAAACACCTCACGGGTTTTGTCCACTCCCATATCATGTTTAAACCCTTTTGAATCCAATAACAGGTTCCACAATTGTTTTTTGTTTTCAATCGTATTCATTAACCTCCATGCGTCGGTTTTTTAACCCCTATTCAAAAAAGATTTATCACTCAGCATAGATTTTGTATAATTGACTTGTTTACCCTCAATATCACTGTAATCGGGGCGTTGTACCACAGACAATGGTAGAAGGATGATCCAATGGTCTAATTTTTGAAGTTTTTTCCAAAAGATATCAATGGCGTACACTTTTGGATTTTGATACAATAGCATGCCCGAGATACCCGTCCTGATATTTTGGAGCAGTGTATCGTAGTACGCCTGTTTGATGATGTAACCGGTGGTCGTTTGTGCATTTCGTACCGACATACATTCATTGTTTATCTTGAAATAGGGCGGTGCGATATTTGCGCCCAACAACATCACATCCCATTTACTCGTCAATAGGTTGGATACGGATTGTTTGGTCTGTTCTGGAGCTAGAAACACAATATCGTCTTCACAAATGCAGGCGTAAGGCATCCGTCTTTCTTTGGCCAGTTCTATACATTTGATATGGCTCAAGGCGCATCCAATGACTCCATTCCTACACGGTATGGCATCGACTCGTTCGGCAGTGACCCCCATGGCCTTGAACTGTGTTTCGGCATGGTGCATACGGTCTACCCGATGTTTCAGATTGATGTAGAAGACATGGTGCATATACTAGTTTCCTTTTTTCGCTTTATACATTTATCCAATTCTAGTTAAATGTATATTCCATTTAACTAGAATGGGTATTCCAAGTTATTTTTCGTATATTATTCGAAGGCATCCATACATTATCACAAGGTTACAAAAAGCCGATAATTTGTACTTGGATAGCAACTCTATCATTTATGATATGGTGGCTTCTCTGAAAGTATGCACGGATGAACTTCTGGCACAAGCCGTGTGCGATAAAATAGACGAATATTTAAAGTTGATTGAACCCAAGCGTGTTATCATTGCCTTTGATGGAGTGCCTCCTATGGCGAAAATCAAACAACAGCGAGAACGAAGGTACAAGAGTTGGATGATGCCAGGCAAACCTGGATGGAATACGCTTCAAATTACACCAGGCACCTCTTTCATGACCTATCTGGATAAGGTGTTGCATAAACACTTTGCAAAATATAAAGCAAATTATGATTATTTTAAGTTATCCACCAGCGTAGAACCTGGAGAAGGAGAGCATAAAATTTTCGAATATATACGTGCTCATCCAATCGTGCATAAACGTAGCAAAACGTTAGTGTATGGACTAGATTCGGACCTCATTGTTTTGGCGTTGAATCATTTGAACTATGGAGATATCCGTTTACTGCGAGAAGCTCCTGCGTTTATGTTAGAGGATCGAGATCTGCACGTGTTGGATATCCCCAAATTGGCAGAAGGGATTGGTGAACTGATTGGTCCTACGAAATTACCCGACTACATTTTGATGACGCTTTTATTAGGAAATGATTTTATGCCTCATTTTCCTGCGCTAAATTTACGAACCACGGGATTCGACACCCTGTTGAAAACTTACCAACAATGTATGACCACAGAACGTTTGTTTGATGGTGAAATAAAGTGGGATCAAATGGCCCGATTTGTGCAAGCATTGAGCTTACAAGAACATTCCATTATAACAAAGGAATACCTTGCTCGTAATCGAATGCGCGTGGACGCGTCTACGGAAGAAAAAAAGATGACAAACCTACCGATGCTTAAACGTGAAATGGAACATCACATTTGCCCCATTCGTGTAGGATGGGAAAAACGTTATTATGATACATTGTTCAACTCACCCATAAAGGACATTTGTAAAAATTATATAGATATGTTGCAGTGGAATATGCAATACTATACCACTGGATGTATGGATTGGTCTATTTATTATCGGTATATGTACCCTCCCTTGTTGGTCGACCTGGCACAACATTTGCCCATCCAAACGATTCATACCGTGGACAAAACGATACTCACGCCATCAGAATTGTTACATTACGTGTTACCGCCCGTATATCATCATTACATCCCGGGCGGTCATGCAAGGGAAGCGGAGCCGCCCATACTTGTTTGGGCCTATTGTCGATACATATGGGAAAGTCACGTAGAGTTTTAATGGAACACGTTGGTTTCAGAGACATAGTACGAAGGAGTGCCAGCGGAATGTACCCCATCCACCTGTGTAAATCGTCCATTGAACATGCTTTGTCCTGCACCCACACCACCTAGCTGGTTCATGACAAACAGTTTATTGCGACCGTATCCATTCGAGTACGTTTGAATGGCCAAATTGGCCCAATTGTCTAAACCCACTCTAGACGTAATCCCTTGTTTTTTGTCTCCACCACCAGAGTTCAAGTTCACGTTGGTATTGTATTTGGTACAACTCGCATTTCCAGCACCCATCATTCTCGTTCTAGAAGACATACCTATAAGAGAGAAAAAAAAACCAGTCTATATTTTATTATAGGAATAAAGTATGAACTTTCGAATGAGTACCCTTTTCATCTGTTTACTTTTGGCAATCATAGGTATATCCATTGCGTGCTCTTGTTTGACCTTGAAAGAGGGTTTAGAAATGGCAAAAGATTGGAAAACGAAAGGAACTGGTACCTGGTATGGTTCTTACAATGTTCCTTCGGTCACAGAAGAACCTACGGGTATGTCGTTTTTAGCAAACAATCCAGCAAATGCGGACTGTTGCAAAACGAACTCTTCCTTTAGTACGGCAGATGGATGTATGTGCATTTCAACCGAACAGTATACTTTTTTGAAACAGCGTGGAGGAAACAATACGCAGAATGATGGGCTTAACGACGGATGGTAAATTTAAACACGTCTCGACTTTTTACGAAATTTACGAGATTTTGCGATGCGTGATTGCTGGCGCTTTACCGCATAAAATAACCCCAAGGGTACTAACAAATTGGATGCGGCTACGCCTAATGCGGCAAGTGTCCCTCCACGTTTACGAGTTGGCATATGTTATTCACCTATAAAATATTTTTGTGGAAAGCAGTATTAATAACACGGTATGAAATAGAATAAGGATCCCGAAAAAAATCAAATAAGGCCGTAATGCTTCCATAAGGAGTGCAAATAAAGGGGTTAAAATTTGTCTAAACTCCCGTTTAAACTCATCGCGCTTTAATATCTCTAAACATTGGTTCATCATATCTTTTTCTAGTACCTTTTTATGCGGACGTTTCACGCATAAAAATATACAGAAACTAGGTATGATTCATCATACATCTGATCCATTCGATTTTAATGAGATTTCCTTAACTAAGCCCGTTGCATTACAGGGCGGTTCCTTTTTCTCTAAAATTCAAAAGAAGACAGAACCTCTTTACATTTATTCCCCCAAATGTCATACTTCGGGTATCATTGCCTCTGGGTCTAAACAATATGCAGACCTTGTGTTTACCAAAGAGGATGCCTTTGTACAATGGACGGATGCTCTAGAAGAACGTCTACAGGCTTTAATTTTCGAGAATCGTCACACTTGGTTTGTCACGGATTCCATTGAATTAGATGACATACAACACGCCTTTATGCCCACCCTAAAATTTAAACAATCGCAATATACTTTAAGAGGAAACATTCTGATACGGAAGCACCCTTGGGAAGAATCGTTGCAGGTCTTCAATGAACGCGAAATCCCCCTCCCTCATACATCGGTGAAAGATACGAAGGTCGTTTCTATTTTAGATGTGCATGGACTAAAATTCAACGATAAGAGTTTCCAGGTGGTCGTTTATCTACGTCAAATGGTTGTATTGACGCCCTCTTTATTTTCAGAATGTAAGATAAAAATTAAGGAAGAATTCCCGATAGATATCTCGGATTCTCTCCTTTCAATTAAGGAGGTACCGAATCCAGAATAAATTTTATTATGTTTTCTATATATAATGAAAATAGACAAAAATACGGGTAACCTTCTCACGGTTTTGATTGCTTTAGTGGCTTTAGGTGGTTTGTTGTATGCATCTAGTCGCCGTAAAGAAACAGACCAGATGAGTATGTCTAGCCAGAAAACGGACAGTCCAGTACCTTCGCAACCTTTAGGACAAATGGACAATTATGGAGGGGCTTATGGCGTCAAAACGAGTACATATGGCGCCCAAGGTGTAAAGACGGAGGAACCTAGCGTGTTATTGCCCAATGATTCGAATTCACAGTGGGCGAGTTTGAATCCACAGGGAGGCGGCATGCTGAAAAACATTAATTTGTTACAGGCGGGGTCGTTGGTTGGTATTAATACCGTGGGTTCCTCGTTGAGGAATGCTAACCTTCAGTTGCGGTCTGAGCCACCCAATCCTCAAGGAAACGTGGGTCCTTGGAACCATTCTACCATTGAACCCGACTTTGTAAGATTACCTCTCGAGATTGGTCAGATGGGCGGTAAATTATAAAGAAAAAACATTTAAACAAAAGTAGGATGAGTTACACAGGATGAACGTACTTACAAATTGGAAGATTCATACCAAGGACGATTACATTTACTGTACCGGATGGTTCGAGGGTCGTCGATGGATTACGAGTGATGTGGTTCAACTGGTGCAAGAGAAGGACCGGTACGTGATCTTTACCGATAATTCGATTTATCATCTTTACTGGTAAAAGATTGATAAGGTTTTTGAAACCGTATCAATTAATATAAATAAAAGTTATGGTCACGAAAGATGGAATGATGTTGGAATACATTCCCGAAAAAGAAAGGACTCTGAAGCTTTGCATGGCAGCCGTGAAAGAAAATGGGTTTGCATTACAATTTGTACCCGCTGGATTGAAACAACAATTGTCTCTGATCGCCGTAACCTCCAATGGGAACGCATTACAATTTGTACCTAACAAAACCCCACCTATATGTCTTGCAGCCGTAAAACAATTTGGTCCGGTGTTAGGCATTGTACCTGAAAAAACTCGAGAGATATGTGTGGCAGCCGTAAAACAAAATGGAATGGCGTTGCAATATGTACCTGCTAAATGGAATCAAGATTTGGCTCTGTCAGCAGTGACCTCCTATGGTTGGGCGTTACAATATGTATCTGACAAAACTCGAGAGATTTGTCTGGTAGCCGTGAAACAAGATGGACTGGCGTTGGAATTTGTACCCACTGGGTTGAAGCAAGCATTGTCCATTGAAGCCGTGACAAACACTGGTCTGGCGTTACAATATGTACTTACCAAAACCCGAGAGATTTGTCTGGCCGCCGTGAAACAAAATGGACTGGCGTTGGAATTTGTACCCACTGGGTTGAAACAAGCATTGTCTATGGAAGCCGTGAAAACCACTGGAATGGCGTTACAATATGTATCCACCAAAACCCGAGAGATTTGTCTGGCCGCCGTGAAACAAAATAGAGCGGCGTTAGACTATGTACCCGTCAATATGCGTGAGAGCATTGCAAAGGACACAAAAGGGATGTTAAGTAGAGTAAAAGGTTTATTCGGGTTCGGTCGAAGAACGCGACGAAAAACACCCAAACGGTAGAAAATTGAAAAGGATTAGTATATAAAAATACGTGTCACGAGCAAAACTGTCGGCCTACACAAAGGTCAATAGCATTCCATCGCTCGTTGAGGCAATCCGCGAATTCAGCAACCAAGGTCGTCCCGAACACCAACGCTGTATGGACCAGCTCCGCTATCACATCCATATCGACCCATCCTTTGAAGAGCTCTTACCCGATTTCTATTATGGTTATTACGAAAAATGGATGCGGCGTGATGAGACTCCCCACCTCGTCGAATACCTACAGAAAACTTACGACGAGGACGAGCTACGCCAGTTCTCACTCTCGATGAAATGGTGTCGATGCTGCAGCCGACACAGTCACTACAAGAACGTGCCGTTCAAACCTGCCGACCCTCTACCGGAAAGTAAGCGGATCGAGTGTGCGTGTAAGTGTCGCCGTCTGTACCGAGTGTTCACTGCCTATGGACTTGTATAAAGCGATGCCTTTTTTCATCGATACAAGGTTTCGGTCAACAAACTACATCGTACATAGTTTTGATACGTACGCGGTTTATACAAGATGAGTTGAGAGATCGTAAATCTTAAATCATTTTGAAACCGAGAGAGCGTCATTCGATGAAGGGTTTTCCACTGGGGATGCGTACACGGTTTCGAATAGGCCTGTATGATGCGGAGTATATCTTCCGGGAATTCCATCCCTTTGTTTTACCCGAATGTGTTCATATCACTTAAATATAGCATTTATGTAATACGGAATGGACCTTACGTACCGACAAATCATTGCTCGACGAAAAAAAGTCTTGCAAAAATTAAAGATTGACGGTAAAAAACTCAAAGAGTATCGATATGTCGATGAATTGAACGAGTTGAAAACGGGCGGGTTTGTTCGGTGGGTCAATGCGAATGATTTGACCAAATTGATGAATGGGGGATTTGTGGTTCGCGTAGACATTGAGGAGGATGGAATTGTGATTTTGTGTAAAAACAATTTTCGTTTTTTTCAATTTTGGTTTGATGAATGTTTCGTGTTTCAAAAGATTTCAGAACAAGAACACATTTTGTTCCTAGCAAACGAGTATGCGATTTAAAATATACGGATAGACTATGCGACAATCTAGAAAACTAAGAGGCGGATTAGCTCAGACCCGCAGAAATCTAATTCCACTATTGCAAAATCAAGAAAACATTTCGTCCACATTAACCGTGAAAGATGCTAAAGAGTACTTGAAGCAGGACCTACAAGAAAGTATCCGAGTACTACAATCAAAAATAGACTCCTTGGATCATCACGATGCTATGTTGTGGACCGACTACGTAAATAAAGAGATGAAGGCCATGACCTATATGAGTAAAGGGAAATCGATCAAGGGACTCACCGGTGCCATTGCGGTGTACAATGCAGTCAAACAGGGACAGGATAAATTCCGGTTGAGCCTTGACCGTCAAAAAACGCCTTATCCGTGTGGTACCGTGACATGCAAAGAACGTGGTCAAGAAATGAAAGAAGCACTTGCGGTCCTCTTATGTATGAGCCCGGATGCTCTAGGTCAATTTGGGCTGTCAAATGCCTTCGCGTCTGCGTTTGATTGGGCTGCTCGTTCTAAATCGCAAAATATAGACCAAGACTATGCCACGTTCCTGGGTCTCCCACCCGATCTCATCCAAGATCTGACGGTGGATACAGAAGTTCCTGCCGAGATTGAATTAACACCTACCAATCCAGCTCCAGCAGTTCAGCCAGCTCCAGCAGCTCAGCCAGCTCCAGCAGTTCAGCCAGCTCCAGCAGCTCAGCCAGCTAAATCGTGGTTCTCATGGAGTGGTGGCAGGCGAACACGTCGGCGCTACAAATAAATGTAGGGATACAGTATATGAAAACCCGTTCGAAAAGTCATTCCAAACGAAAGACCCGTAAAGGCGGTATGGACGCACTTACACTACTTATAGGGACGTCGATTTTGTACGGTGTATTCGGTGGAATTGCGAATGCCGTTAAATCCAGATATAATTCTTCCGAATCTACCGATGCTTTGCCCAATGAATCAATTCTTGATGATTCGATGCCCAATGAATCAATGCCTGATGATTCGATGCCCAATGAACCAATTCCTGATGATTCGATTCCCAATGAATCAATGCCTGATGATTCGATGCCCAATGAATCAATGCTCTCAGAATCGCCATCTGCTAAAAAGGGGGGCAGGCGAACACGGCGTCGTTAGGTTTTTTGAATCACCAACTGTTTGGTAAATACAAATTTATGAACCGGTCGGTTTCGCCGTTTTAAATTACATTGTAAACAACTGATGAGTACATTGGTAGTATTATGTCCCATCGTATTGTCGATTCGATCCAACGTCCATTGTTCCTTGTCTCTACACGAGTACTCTGTTTTCACGGGTTGTTTACAATAATGGCACGTATAGTCACACGCCACCAATTTCTCCAAGACTTGCTCCGGTTTAATGAAATAATAGTCACTAAAGATTTCGTATTTATCATCCTGTGCCTTGTATCCTCTTAATTTTTTAAGGATTTCCTTTTCCATTCTTAAAAGAGTAGATTAAATTTTGATCATTTTCTACGAGTCAACTGTTTAGTGAATTCACGTTATAGACTATTTCGGTATATTTAGTTGAGAAATGTATGATTCTATTGTATGAAAACGCGTAAAAAACGAGACACCATCCCCAAAATCATTCACTTGTATTGGCATACAAAGGAACTCCCTACCTTTATTCAGCAGTGTAAACACACCATCGTTCGAATGAATCCGGGATGGGAAATCAAACAATACTCACACGAGGATATTTTAAAGGTAGATCCTCCTGACTTTTGTAATCGAACCTATCAATTGCCTCATGCCCAAAACGACGCCATTAAATATGCGTGTGATTGGTTTCGTCTGTACGTCTTGTACGAACAAGGGGGGGTTTATATGGATATGAGTTGTATATGCCTAGCTCCAATTGAATCTTTTTTGAATATGCATACTACGCAAATACAAGGATACAATATGTCTTTTATTCCGAATTTCTATTGCATGGAAAATTGGTTCATTTGTGCTCCACCTAGACACGAATTCATCCAAAACTGGTTACAAGAAACGACCGAGGCCCACAAAGAACCTTATGGGGCTGAACTCAAATATACCGAAGAAAACTATGAATATGGAGGTTCTGCTTTACAAAAACAGTTGCCTTATTTGGTACAGGGTTTAGCCTGGAAAAAATTAAATACACTATTTCCCTGGGTCAAACATACCATGATTATGGGGTGTACCGACAAACATGGGCCTTATTTTTGGACCAATTTTAAAGGTGCAAAGCAAGAACAACTACGGCAAATGTTAAAGATGAACAAAGAAGAGTTCCGAAACATTCCTTTTTTGAAATTCAATCAAGGATTTCGAACCCTTATGGCAGAGATGGTTCAACAACCCAAATACAAAGATTCCTTTTTGGTGAAATATCTGGATATTATATAATCTATATATATATATGAGTTGGATAAATTTAGAGCCGCTGTATACGGAACCCGATATGAAATATCATCTTCTCTCGGGATGTTTATTTCTTAAAGAAAAATATATCAAAACAACCCACGGTAGTGTTAGAGATGAAACCATGAAAAAACAAGAACTGTTTTCAAAATGTATAGAAAAAAATGCAAAAGATTACGATACAGGGGTCTGGGGCAAGAACGTTCGACTGAGAATCTATTTTGATAAGAGTATTCATCAAAGTCCACTTTTAAATGCCAGTTTTGAAAAGTATGTACATCACCCCTTTTTTCAATGGGTACGATACGACATCCCTTCTATGAAAGAATCAAAAAATTCATTATTTCATACAGGCTTAATCGGAACAATTGTACGATTTCATCCCTTGTTTGTAAGAGGTTCAAACGTAACTGCTGTATCGGTCATTGATTTAGATAATCACTACAAAGACAAGTGGCGTGACACGATTCGCACCTTTATGAAATCCAATTATGATATTCATTATATATCAGGCATCTTTAATGTGCCTTTTTATGGATGTATCATAAAGGGTGTCACCAAAGAGGATGATCCCTCTATTATATGGTGTGGTGCATTGTCCTTCACCTCCAAAGTCGTTTTTCCAAGGACAAGATGGAACAATCTATTGGCGCATATTCAATCGAATTCCATCTTAGGAAGACTACGATTTTTAGATTCATTCAAAGTCTCCCTTTACAACAATACGGTAGAGATGTTTATGGAAGATTTTGAATATGGATTAGATGAGATTTTGTTAAATGATATGGTATATTATTACATAGACCGAGGATTGGTGAAGCCCATGGTCATTCCCATAAAACCTCAGTCTAATCTACTCCCCTTTTTCCGAAAAAGGATTATGGATTATTTAAAATGGAATGACGAAAAGAGTGATCAAATGTATTATTTGTATAAGGCATTAAAGGTGGTCTCTTACTCAGATTTGATGGATAAAGTGAATACATTTAACACAGCAGATTCGTTGTTCCGATTTTTTAAAAAACAAGAGGTGTTTGATATTTTAGCACAGCTTCAGTTCGATCGACGAATCTTGTATTTAATTCATGAGTATGATACCGAAAAGGTAAAAAAAATGCATTATATGAATGAATATTTAGCTAACTGAATAACGGTTGGTGTGTCACCAATTCTTGTGCCATCATCCCAAGCGCACCCAACATTGCCAGTCTTCCGTGATTCAACTCCGAATCGATGTAGGTTTCTTCTGGTTTCGGCAATTCAAATCCAAAATCGCCTGGCGTATAATCTTCCAGAATCGTAAATGGCTTTTTCGGATCCAATCCCAAATGTAACGTTCGAAACTCACTCATCAACATCAGAGTCACTACACCAAACTGTATTTCCGAGGGAAATGTCTCAAATCGATGAATCCCCAGTGTTGGACCATCGAACAAAGGGATCAGTAAAGAGGCTACCATTGCTAACCGTCCGTGTTTGAGTTCTGCTTCTTGGCGACTACATTCGGAAAGAGAGGTGCTTTGAATGAACGAAGTGCGGTACAGACCGGAAGGAACCATAGAAAACGCATACCTTTAGTCGTGAGAATTCTTTAATAACATAATGTTACATGGAACGTACTTCTGCGAGCAAATCTTGATCGGTTCTTCCACCGTCGTATTGTTTCACCACTTCGCCATTGTCCATCACAAACATCGCGGGATATCCAGTGACGTTCAACTTGGAAAGCAGTTTTTCCACGGCTGGATTAGAGGCATCCGTTGCATCAACCGCAACCATTTTATCCGGCTGCTTCGCAGAGGCCTTGTCCCAATCCGGTTTCAGATTCTTACAGTGAACACAGTCGGAACGTGTCACTAGTAACAATACTTTTTTGTTTGCGATATCTTGCATTACGGTTTGTGGACTCGATTCAAATCCTTCCCGTACAAACAGAAAATACACGAGTAATAAACCCAAGATGACTCCGTATACCAACGTGTGCTTCATATTCTATTCCACTATTATTTTTTAAATCTGGTAGTATTCTATGTATACCAATTTAATCTTATTGATTGTATTTGCCATTATTTCGCAGTATCTCTATAGAAGTTATAAATTGACCGAGGAATTGTTTGAATCCAATGAACATTACCAACTTGTGTCGGATTACTTTATAGGTGAACAAATGAGTAAACGAAAACCCATTTTGTGGATTCATACAAGCACCGAACTCAATGCTCGAAATTGGGATTCCTTTTATTCCAGAAGCAATAAGAAACTGAACCAGCCTTATTTACAAATTACCATGAAAAGCATTTACGACAAATGTAAAGATTCGTTTAACGTATGTTTAATCGACGACGACATCTTTAGACGTCTCTTGTCATGGAACATTGACTTGGAGGACCTTGCAGAACCGATGAAAAGCCATTACCGACAATTGGGAATGAGTATGCTTTTACATTCCTATGGCGGGATGGTTGTTCCTCAATCCTTTTTATGCGTGAAAAATTTGATAGATTTGTACAATCAAGGTTTGTCAAAACACTCCATGTTTGTGTTAGAAAACACCACACGAGATAGTCATTTGGTGGAGACATATTATCCAGATACGCGTATGATGTCGTGCAAAAAAAGATCCCTTTGCATGAAACAAATGATTGAGTATCAAGAAGCCTTGTACAAGGACAAGACGATTCAACCTGATTTCGAAGGCAACATACGCATTTGGTTGAATTCGAATGAACTGACCATCATAGATGGCAAGGATATAGGGTTGAAAAAAATAAATGGGGCGCCCGTCTTACTAGAAGAATTATTAGGGACGGAACACATCGAATTGCCTGCAACCATTTACGGGATTGACTTACCTCAATCCGAAGTATTGTCTAGGTCTAAATATAGTTGGTTTGCACGAATGTCTACGGACCAAATTTTAAAAGGCCATTTGTTGATTGCAAAATATATGTTGGCCTCCTATTAAGGAAAAATAAAATATTGGTTATGTTATGTACGAATCACGAAGACGTAGACGTAGCCGTAGAGGAGGTGGTTCATTATCCCCAGCACTTTTAGGCGGGCGCAGTCGCAGGAATCGCCGCGGAGGAATGGCGAACTTTCCGTTGTCTCCTGCGAACGTGGGTAGTTTGTCTGCTGGGGCGGATAAGTATATCAGTAGTCGCGGTATTGATGGTGCAGGCATCACTGGTTCGAATGACCAAAGTGGTCCCATGACACAGGCACTTACGGCAGGCTATCGACGCCGTCGAAGCCGTCGCGACCGACGTTAAGGCTTGCTCAAGTAATCCATTCCCATAAAGGTTGCGTAATACAGCATACCAAAGCAAACACTTTTTATCAATAAACCACTTGTGGTGTCTGTAATGAGGGTAGGAGCGATACGCACCAAAAAGGTATGTACCGCTGACGTTTCATAGATAAAATACAACAAGGCAACCATAATCGGGATACGAAATTCATCCGCGAATCGTTCCAGTTTACTTTCCACGTGAACCGGTTGTGATTCAATATACGGGGCCGGTTTGGGTGGAATATACGTGGGCGTAATTTGAGGATCCGCAACGTGTTCAAGGGTCTCGCGTGGAATATCTCTCGAAGGCAATTCCGTTTTTGTGTTATACGGAAGATCGGTGATATTGGTGGCCATACTAATCCTTTAGTAATTTGTAATGGAACCTTTACGCAAACCGAACCGTTTTTTTGGTTGAACTACACTTAATGTTGTTCGGTTTAAATTGATAACATTTGTCTTTGTAGGCGTATGTTTGTTCTTCAATCTCTTGCAAAGAAGGTCCCTTGAATTGTAGACATTTTTTTTCTTGGCAACTTTTTCTAAAGAGGGTGGAAAGACCAAACCCTAGAATGACCGCAATGATCATTCTACCGTAATGAGACTGCATAATTTTTCGAATCTGCATATGTTATCTGTACATTTTATTGTACGGGTATCGTTTTGGCATTTTTACAATCGACCAATTTGGCTGAAAATTGGAAACAATTGTCTGCATTATCTTTGTACTGAATCTGTTTCAGATTGGACGGGGTAGGATACACGACAATCGTTTTGTATTCCATGGGGGACAAATAAAGAAATACCGCTCCAACTAAAAAACTCAAGAGGAATGCAATCAAGTAGACAATCTTCATACTTTACACGAATAAATTAATGTTTGAAACGTTCTATACGGATAAATACGATTCCAGAGCGATACATGAAGCAGATCCAAATTTCATTACATCAGCAGGTCATAAAATTGAAATGAATTGATTACATAGATAACAAAAAAAGAACACTATGTCCACCTACATCCGAGATACCATCACGGATGTGCGTATTGGAATGGCTAAGAAGTACTCGATTGAACCCGAAACCGTAAATTCTGTATTTGAATCCATCTTTGAAATCGAAGATAAGTTCAAATATAATATGGACAACACCATCGGATTCCTAGAAGCGTATTTTGACGCCCTCATGAAATACAACAAGGCACGTGATTCAAAGGTAGACAAGGCCGAATTGGAAAAGTTGTGTGAAACGCTTGACCGCGCATCCATTGAACTAGAACAACTCGCAGAGGCTTGATTCCCTACCCGTTTTTTTAGTCACGTTTTTCTCATATCATATTAAATGAGATATAGACCAAGATGTGCGAACTGTGCCGACTACATTCAGTGGACAATTTCCATTGATTGGGAAGTTCCGGTCACTATCTCATTACTCGACAAATTCTCGGACCTAGAAAATATGCTCTCCATATTGAGTTCATATTTTGAGGCCATTGTAAACTATTATACATTTTGCGAGGAACACAGGCCCGACAATCGAAAGTTATCAAACAAACTTTCCAAAGAAAAGTATAGATTGGTAAGAACACTTATATCCGCATCCAATGATTTAGAAAAATTTGCAGAGACCGATTTCGGTACATTCGATATCATTTAGTCTCCAAATAGAGACAACCTACAAACGACTCTGTACGACGATAAGTTATTTTTTAGTAGCGTAGTTACCGATTGCACTCGTATCATAATATCTTTGTACTGTGGTAGATAAGAAGTTCAATGTATCTATTTTATGTATATTTTATTTTCTATAAGTATGGAAGATTGGAACGATTGGTTCTGGGTGTTTGACGATGAATATTTTTAGTCGCTCAATACACGGAACTGGGTATAATTATGTGCTGAAATTAAAAAGATCATAGTCGCGTCGCTCGACAATCACAATCGATATAATCTAGACCACACTGTGTAAACTATGGGTATAAGGATTTTGCTTGAAGGCATCTAGTAAATCCGGAGCATTCCGGTCAGGTTCCGGGTACTTATTTGGATTGCGACTTCCACCATATCGCTCCATACTGGGGGGGACACTGGCAATCGCCGATCCATTAACCCCTCCCATATAGGAGGTGTGCATCGTGGACCGGTTCGAGGTGGTGGTCTGATTGATAATGGGGACAAACGTCTGTGTGTTCCCGCCAGCAATACGTCCAGGATTTGCACGATTGGAGGTAATCGTAGCGTTAGATTCAGCATGGTTCGACATGGGTTGGGGAAGCATACTTGCTCCACCCATATAAGAGGTATTCGTCGTGTCTCTCTGGTTTTGAATAGGTTGATGTTCATTGACTTGGTATCCACCATCGGTGATGGCGTGAAAGGGTCTTTGTCCCATCGAGTACGGACTGTACATGGTTCCCTCTTTCACGGTTGGAGGTGCCACTTCCGTAGAGATGGGTGCATTCGATACCGAACTTCCCAATCCTCCTAAACGGGTTAGACCTACCAAATCTTCTTTTCGTGTTGGGCGAACCAAATCGACTAGAGGGGCAGTAATGGCTTGGACCAACCCCTGGATACCTCCAAACGATTCCGCTTGTACAGTAGAACGATTGGTAGGAAGTAATTTATAAGAGTCCATATTGGAATTGGAATGGGGTACATTGGACGTAGCGGGAGTGAGACCAACCGCCCCAAACTGTTGCCGATGATCCATTCGATACAATCCTGGTTTAGACTGCTGTTGCAGACCCCCGGCAGCACCCGTATAAGCTTTGGTTGTGGTAGCTCTGTGCACATTAGGATCAGGTTGTTCAGCGCGAAGGGTGGGTCCAATCTCTGCGCCCGTAGTAGTCAAGTAACGTTCGGGGGTATTGACGAAATATTTGTCAGGTAAATGTTTTTCGACTTTTCCTTCAAACCCTAAATTCTTGACCAGCGTTTGGGCAGGTCCTTGATGACCATCAAGACCAAACGTTTGCTTTGGATTGGTCAAGACTCGTAACTCGTCTACGGTACGGTCGGTCCATTTCTCACGTGCGTCCATTCCCGAATTGAATCCGTTGTTACCCTGCGCCGAGTAACCTTGGTTCAGACCAGGCCCTACGTGTTCTTCTTGCCACGGTTTTACATTCTTCATACCGATACTAGGATTGACTCTAGACTGGTAAAAATTACTTTGGTTCGGTGCACCATTTGCCCATTGTACATTTTCTTGAGGTTTGAAGAGTGGTGCCCCTTCGGTTTTTGCAATGTGAAAGGTTCCTCCTCCACTAAAATTATCCAAGAGTTGGTCACGATTGAAATTGGTGGTGGAATTGCCTATATTCTTCATTTTTCCAAAATAGGGTGTCATTTGCTTCGTATAGTCCTGGACGTTCACTTCTCGTCCAGCTAAATCGGTAAACGGCTTGTCCTTACTTTCAACAGCATTCGATTTAAAATATTTGTCCGTGGATTGATTTGGAGCATTGTAATGATTGACGGAAACGGTTTCAAACCCTTCCTTTTTTTTTTGATTGGATACGACATACAAACCACCTAAGGCAATGAGGGGTATCGCTAATTCCATACATTCCTCTAACATTAAAACTCGAAGAAATAAATGCTATGCTTGTCTTGGATACTGCGATTAAAAAAATAAAGTCTTCATTTTACAGCTTGTTCGTCTATTAAAATTGAATCACTTCATCTTAGATTCAATGTTAACCTTGAAGAATGGATCATTTACGTTTCGCATTCAACCTATACCGAATTGGATTCCGAATGATGTTAGGCCCCAACATCCTTTCCTTGAAGAATACAATAAAGCGTTGAACCTACTCAATGTACGCGGTAACTGGCTTTATCTCTATGACAGTCTAGATGGACCGAATGGAGAACAAGTTTGTGAAGCGCTGAAAGCGTGGTTGGAAGCTTATCAAGCGAAAAGGGCAGGAGACCGCGAAGCGATCCCTGACGAAAATCGACTGAAACGTCACCTCCACTTGTTGATCTACGACGAATTCACCGAAGGAGAACACGGCTATGTGAGCGACGACGAACTCTAAACTCGCAAATTTTAAGCATCAATCGGTATCCATGAAGGTGGACACAAATCGGTTGTTTTTTTATCGTAGTTGGCCGCCCCAAACCACGTTTTCGGGTAACACACTAATTTGTTTGGTGTTTGGTTTAGATAGGCTGCCCACCAACTGAAAGCACTATTTGCAATAATGTGATGGTCAGAGCAACTCATCAACAACAACTGTTCCCAATCTTGCATATTGTCTTCCGCTTTGTAAAAGTTGAGCTCTGGAAATTTTTTTTTGATACGTCTCATTCGCTGTTTCACGGGAATGTTATCCTTCTCTTCGCAGAAATAAATAATGTTCCAGTTATTTTTGCGTGTTCGTTTGAGGATTTCTTGTATCGCCCCAATGTAATACTGATCCTTCAAAATGTTGTGATGCAATTGAAGACTCGTATAGTCTCCAATCCGGAAATGCAACGAGATGGTCTCGGTTAACGTAAGGTACTTGTTGCGTACAATTTCCTGTTCCATTTTGAAATTGAGTTTCTTGTAAATGGCTTCAAAGTGACGGTCAAAATATTTGTAGGATTGAAAATATCCGACCAACATTGAATTTGGTTTGACAGGGATTGGAGTGTAATGAAAACCTTCTTCAAATACTTTCGGTATGGTTTCACAATTCAAGGTGGGGTCTATCCCCTCTTTAAGACGCTTTAAGATGGTATCCCAATAAGTGGGTCGTATGCTACTATCTGCCTTGAATACGGGGAAGACTAGTTTTTCGCGGTGTTCCATGGCATAGGCAATCGCCGCACATATTTGAAAGAGTTGGTTTCCCAAACCTCCTTGTAAATACACGGAAATCATATGTGATGTTAGAAGACTATAATGTGACAAATTAAACTAATACTTTCCTAAAAAAAGGGTTGCACGTTAACCGAGGATCCATGTGGCAAACCTTGGTCCGAAAGTCCGAGTTATCAACTTTGTGTTAAACTCGATGATCCACGATGCAACCCGTATCGTCATATATGCGATGAAGGAAGAGGTTTCGATAAGTATCATCATCGCAAGACACGTCCATAACATAGAAGAAGTCACATACGTCTTGTAAGTCCAATACAAGACGTATGGAAGTACGCACCACTTAAAGAGGAACACTAGTTGAACACGCATTTGTAGCTTTTATTCGTGAATAGTGCTCAGTTCATTTCAATTTTAAGCACTACCTAGAATATTTGCCATTTTTGACAAAGGTATCGAGTACAAATAGCGTAAATATACCTAAAAATACGTATAAGATAAGCTCTTCTGTAACTTGACCGGTTTTTTCGTCACGCTGTTCTTCGAGTAATGAAATCATATAATTTAATTTTTCCAGTAGTTCGCTCTCGTTACTCTTATACGTGGTATCTAGTAAAGGAGCATCGTATACATTAGGCATACTGTCAGGTTCCGGTACTTTACGATTGATGGGTTCAGGTTTAGGTGGAGGTGTATAATTCGACAGAGGGTCGTCCTCTGTGTCTAGCTGTTTCGTACTCACTATTTTTTGACGAGGCCGCTTGATGTGTTCTTCTGGGAATGGAGATGACCATGACATTAACATTATAATTTTAGTATATTAAAATTATACTGTTTTACGGAAATAAATATTGTACTTTAGTATGCTCGAGTATGTATTTATGACATTCTTTGTCCTATTGTTTGTGAAACCGATGCGATTGACCACCTCCGTTAAACTAGTTGAGTTAGCCATGTTGATTTATGTTTCGTACAAACAACCGTTAATGGGTATCCTTTGTGCAGCCATTTTCATTCGACAATTCCCCGTGGAAGGGATGGTCGTTCATAAAAAAACACCCGTTCGTATGGCATTGGATGAACAAGTCCGTCCTAAAGAATCGAATTCGATTCGTGCTACAAAAACGGGAGGTGTACCTCCTGAAGTAGCCCTATCCGGTCTAATCGCGAAACCGTACGTGGAAAATCATACAGGTCATTATACCCCTTTTTGATAATATAATACCATGAAGAACTATGTATGCCTTTTTAGGTTTATTAATCCTTTTACTCGTATATCATATACAAGACCGAGAAGGGTTTACAATCCACATTGAAGGGGGTATGGATGTGACGCCCATACAATCTATCCAAGCCGTAATGAATGGAATCCACGGAAGTATACTCCGTCCAATGTATTCTACAATGATGGGATTCATTCCTTATAAACATCATTATCGAAAATTGCGTCGGCAGTTTAGATAGACCTCACAGCCTACGGAATTTTGTCTCCGGTCGTTATCTGTTTATCATCCTCAAAAATCGATTTCCATTATGTTTGTATTTGAATAATATATAGATAGAGAGTATAATGCGTAAAACCAGAAGAACTAAAAGTAAAAAAATAAATAAAACAAAAAACAGAAAATACAAAACAACAAAAGGGGGCATGTTCAAAAGATTATTCAATAGATCACCACCAGCACCACCACCACCACCAGCACCAGCACCACCAGCACCACCACCAGCACCACCAGCACCACCACCAGCACCACCAGCACCACCAGCAGCAGCACCAGAACCGCAAAATGGTGCAACAATAACGCGGTATGATAATTTGTTTTTAGATTTTACAAAGGAAAACTTCTCAAGTTTGGAAAAAAAAATGGAAGTTTTTGAAGGAAACAACTTACTGAGAATGATTGTAGGTATGGGTGACTATATTCGTCCATTCAACAAAATTGAGATGCCCAATACAATGGCTTATCCTAATTATGATGTATATGTTATTTACACTGGATATCATCTAACCGCTCCTGAATTAAATATTCAGGCCAACCTTGATGCGATTGTTGATAGTGATAATCCTAATAGAGTAATCTGCAACATTGACTTAGAAAATAAATCTCAAGTCGAACTATTTACTCATATATTCAATCACAAAATGAATAGAATAACCCATGGTGACTCGAAGGTGGCACTATTGCCCGCAGATTCAATTGAGTTACTAAATTATGATGGTGAGGGTAGGGTGGACGTGCCCTTAGCATTAATTTATTTTCAAAAACCAGGACAACGTGGTATAGAATATAATACTCTATATAATCGTAACTTCAGAGTAATTCCAGACACAAACCGGGTTAGCTTTAAGTATAAATAAAATACCATACTATGATATGAAGAAACCTTGGTTATTCTTACAAAATGGACTACGTAGTCTCAATAATTCAAAGGTATTTACAGGCATCATGATGATTTTAATGAACGTGGGTTCAAAATACATTACCGTAAAACTATCACCTTCCCAAGAAGCTTACTTCCGAAATAACATTGCACGTGAATTGTTAATTTTTGTGGTTTGTTGGATGGGTACTCGTGATCTTGTCATCTCCATATTCTTAACGGCATCCTTTTACGTGTTGACACAACACTTGTTTAATGAAGAAAGTCGATACTGCGTATTACCTAAAAAATACCGAGAATTTCATTTGTTATTGGATACTAACAATGACGGCATCATTAGTCAACAGGAAATCACTGATGCAGTGAATATTCTCGCCAAAGCCAAGCAACAACATTCGAATCAACAAAGAAAAGAATTACACACTTATTTTGAAAAACATAAGTGATTTAAACAATCTGTGGAATGGATATAGATGAACCGACAAGAGTTTTACAAAGAATTGGATCAAAATAACTCGATTTTGATTGTATTCGTGACCGGAAATCATTGTATCCCTTGTGAACGAGCAAAACCTTTAGTCCACCAAAAAATGAAGACCGTATCCTATAAACTGATACAATTGGACCGTGACAAGGATGCGGATATTTATGCTGCGTTACGCAGTAAAAAACAGATCAAGGGGGTTCCTACTTTATTGGCCTACGAAGCTGGTAATTATACCCTCAACGCAGACCTCTCTGTATCAGGTGCAAATCCAACGGCCATTGAAGAGTTCTTTGATCAATTGGAACTTCTTTAGACCAAAACGCGAATCGAATAAGAGTCAATCACAAAGACGGGAGTTGTCGGTGTACAGTGACCTTTACACCCAATGCATCGTTTTATGCCAACGTATACTTCGACAAGTGGATGATAAAGCGTTAAATCTATCCAATGCAGATGTATTACTTCCCATTGACTTTACCAAACCATCTTTATCGTGATTCGCAAACATACCTATTTCTTGCTTGTCTTAACAATGATATTTAAAAGGATTGACTTTCTTTGTTGTACCCAAACAAATTGGCCATGGACAAAATGGTCCACGCTGGTAAATCAATGACAAAGACACGAACTTTATCCGAGGCTTTCAAGTAGCCTTGTTTGACGGCCATTTTAAGCGCTTCGCTTCGATGATGCCCATCAATCACCGATCCAGTATTGGATGTAATCATAGGGGGCTTGGATGCACGTTCCAGGACCGTCTTGGGATTTTTATTTAAAATGTCCTCTACGCGTGAACGACTGATTTCATTTTGAGTTGGATGCAATTGGTGGATGGATACTTGTTTGAAAAACCCTTTCACCTGTAAATGGAAACGTTTGTTTATTTTAGAAATAAGAGCACGAGCCTCTTTTACACTAGGAAACTGAGGCATCATACGACGCGGCAATTGTCCAAACCCAAGTTGTTTAAATTCAGGATTCACACACTGGTTGTTGTTGCAAAGGTCATCTTTTTTATTTTGATGGGTGGTTGGGTTAGCCAACCAATGGTCCGTACGGTCATCGAAATGAATACGACGCTTAAACATACGTGTAGCCAATGTAGAAGGGGACATTTTACGCGTCTTCATGACTAAGATGCGTAAAAAAGTGTAGACATTTACCTAATAAATTCGATGATGGAGGCCAATACCTCTTCGAGTGTAGTCTCATCGTTTTCAATCACCAGTTTGGATGGGTATCCATTCATCCAAGTCTCATGCTTTTCATGACATTGGGTTAAATACTCAAGTGGAATTTCTTCCCCCACACGTGCCCGTTTTTTGCAACGGGTAAATGCGGTGGTAGGCTTGCATCGAATATAGACAATGGAATGTACCGGAATTTCTTGTTGGAAGGTGTGAAACCACGTTTTATAAATCGTAAACTCTTCGTCCAACATTTGTCCTTGTTCATGTAACATACTTGCGAAAATGTTGTAATCGGTTAGCAAACATCGTTCCGTAAGAATGATCGAATTCGGATTCGCTTGAACTGCCGCTCGAATCATGGTGAGACGTGAAATGTAGGCCATCATTTGGAAGGAAAAGGCATATTTTGACGGATTTGCGTAGAAGAGCTCTATCATATTTTTGCCTTCTTTACTCTTGATTTGTTCCCATTGGCTTACTGGTTCGTCTACATACACGATGGGTACGCCGATATCGGAATAACGCTCACGCATTGCTTTCAAGACGGTCGATTTTCCAGAACCAATATTTCCTTCTACGGAAACAATAGGCATTGTATATATAGAACCCAAGGACGGAATGTTCTGAATCAATTTTATATCTGTTTGAAGAATGCTAAACACGTTTCGTCTTGAATAAAGTCATTCAAGCGTAGGTTGGTTCCACGAACCATACTGCTTGGTTTCAACAACTGTTTTTTGTCAAAGGTGTTGTGTTTATGAGAGACCACTAAGATGGTTTTCATAGGGTCTAACTGAACCATGGGTATGGTATAGTTTTTCAAAAAATGTTTTTCTTCGCCCATTGTTGCAGATTCATCGTAGGAAGTCTGTGCTAACAACGATCGTTTCAAGGCAAACGTCCCTGCAGTAGCATGATTCGGGGCATACGGACCAAATTCAACGATTTGATGGATATGGTCAAAGTACACGTGAATTCTACTGGAACCTGCACACAATGCTTCACTTTTCAATAAGGTATCCACGGCGTGTGAAATGCGTGTAGGAGGATAATAATCATCGTCATCCATATAGACCAGAATATCTCCCTTGGCTAAAGCATGGGTCCTATTTCGTTTTTGACCAATCGTATGTTTCGTCTCTAATCGTACGTAGTTTACACAAGGAATGTTCGAAACCAAATCTCCAATGGGGTCCGTTCCATCGTCTAGAATAATCCATTCCACGTCTCCTTGATAATCTTGGTTCTGAAAACAACGAATCATATTTTGAATAAACGGTCTACGATTGAAGGTAATGGTACACACCGAGACCAACATTGAAACAACCCCCTATTTATTTTGGAAAGAACAAACGATAAAGATAAATGGTGAGGGCAAACAATATTCCTCCCCAAACCGTATCCATCACGGCCGATTGGAGGGGATAGTCCTTTAACAACGCATACGTGGTGGTATCGTAGACGCCATAGACACATACGCCGAGAAGGAAGGCGTCACGGATAGGACGGTTCGGTTTGAGAATGAAATAGTAGAGCAATGCCGTTAAAAATACATAACACAAGGCTGCACTCGCGGGTCGAACCTGTAAAGGCGTTTTCTGAATGTTCAAATAAATTGATTGGAATGTTGTCATTTGAATACCAATGTACAGAGCATCTAACAAAATTAGCAGTATCGGTAGTAGAATCCACATACTTTCAACCTACAAAAAAAAAGAGTGGCACACTCCTAAAGCGCCTCGCGTGCGAATGTAGCGAACTAAAAAAAGGCGTTGCACATCTAGTAACCGTCATCGTCGTAGCCGCCGTCATACTCTTCAGTAATCTCTGCGATGGCCAGCTTGACTTCATTGGCTTTTAAAACTTTATAGCTTGCTAGGTCTGGGTCTGCTCTGTCACGAAACGCGAAATAGAGGGACCAATGATCATAGGGCGTACGGGCGGCAACCCTGGCAATCGCTGCTTCAGTTTTGGCGTCTTCGGCATACCGAATTACATCCATGTAGTCTTCAAGTGCATCGCGATAGTCTTTCCGGAGAGAGATATACACGTATTGTGCAGATCGACGCTCCGCCGAGTTGGGAGGCAAGGCATTGAATAAATTCTTTGCTTCTTTACAACTCGATTTTACTTCGTCGCAACATTCTTTGCTGTAGACACACTGCCGCTTTCGGTAGAGATACTCTTCGAGATAGTTCGGCATAGTCAAATTCGTGCATACTTTCTTATATTAACCCCGTTTCAATTTTATTCCGAACATTATTGTTGTAAAAAAGGTATGCACTCTATTTGCGAGAGTTCATCCAAGTGAGTGACCGTCGGATGGGTTGTGGGTAGAAATAGCCGTTGTTATCGTCTACTTCATCCTCAAAGACGTGATAGTATCCACCGCCTTCAAGACGAAACCATTCGCCGACGTTGTCTATGAGTGCCAATTGGCCATCAGAGTCGACGTAACAGTCTTCTTCGTATTCTACGCGATTGTCGTTTCTGTCGTCTTTCGTCTCCTCGTACTCATATGCTGGATACAATTGGGGAGCTGGCACAAAAGGCGGTGCTTCGGGATTGAGTGCGAACATTTCGAAAGCCCTCATTTATTTCCGGTCGATTATTAAACCGATTCAATTTTATTATAAAATGAATACTATACTTATGCCAAACACCCGCAAGCGAGGAGGAACGACTCAGGTGAATTATTTTAAAGATGATCGGATTTCAACGGATCCCAATCTATCGCCTGCATACAAATCTTGTGGCATCCTGATGGCTACTTCCATCAAGGGAGTCAACATGGTCCGTACTGTTGGGACTCATTTAATGAATCATTTTGGAAAGAGTGGATTTGAATTAAGTATTTACGAAGAACTCAAACAGGATGCGATGAACAAACTCTTGGAAGAAATGAATAAACGTGGTGTGGAACGTCTCAGTGGTTTTCGTATAGAATACATAGAATCTCCCTCTCAATTGGTCGCCAATTGTTATGGAACGGCTCTTCAATCAACACATCTTCCCGCTAAATAACAAATACAATACATACAACGCCCCTATGAGCAACCCACTGGACACCTGTGTCGTCAAAAATTGATGTGCGGATTTTAAGGTAAAATACATGAACAAAATGACAAGACTTCGTTTAAACTGATTGATTTCTTGAAACGTTTTCGACAACCCATTCGTCCATAAAAAGGGAGACAACAACAAAATCACATAGGAATACAAGGTCAATGCAAGAGTCACGACAAACCACCAAGGAACATGAATGATGGGAAGCATCAATCCAGCGATCCCTAACATCACCATATTCATCAGGCATCCAAACGTAATGCTTTTGCCACATAAGCTTAACCCATATCCCCACCCAGTCAAGGGGGACATCACATACATCATACCATATCTATTTGCGGCAAATAAGGAGGAGAAAAAGGTTACCACCAGCATAAGAATGGGTACCGCTGGCATGATGTGAATGAAAATATAAGGCATGACATAGAAACGAAACAGGTCACCTCCCCACGCTTTGGAGATACGTTCGCCACTTTTTGCAGAAGTCGAACAGGCATATCGGAATGCTGCAAAGGAGTAAGCACACGTCTCTAGTAACCATTTCAAGTATTGAGAACCATTACTTTCTCCCAGTTGATTCATGGTCGCATAGGGAAATCCTACTGATTTCATAGGCCATAGATATTCCAACAGACCTTCTTCGTCTCCTGTGGAGAGAGGTCCTTTGTAAGGAGGTTGTGACAAGTCATAGGGAAATAATTCGTTTCCGGATTTACTCATCGAAGCGATGGACCCTCCCATATAGCCCAATCCAAGGACATACAATATATTTTTAACCATGTCCATCGTAAACCCTTTCACATTCCCAATAGGGTTACTCATATCCTTTCGAGATACAATATTTTACCATCTCGTCTTTTTTACTTGAATTTGTTGGACATTTTTCTTGGTCGCCTTGGGGTCGTATTTGTCCTTGTCTTCCACCGGCATATTCTTGGAAAGTTCCCAGAATTCCTTGGATCCCAATTTAAAATTGGCGTGGGGTTCCGCCTTGTACCAAAAGATTTGATCGGTCAGTTTGTTACTTTTGGAATTGTTGTTGATGACTAAACATTCATAGTTCTCGGTACACTGATCCATGACCTGACAAAACGACTCAAAGGTTGGAAACATACCTGCATAATTTTCATAAATGCGTTTTCGATTGTTGATGTATGGTTCTCTTAAGATGAATACGTAATCAATGTTCGTGCGTAAATTAGGTGGAATACCCAATGGATATTGCATCGTAATGACCAACATAATTTTCCAATGGCGTCCATTCATAAAGAGGAGTCTCATCAACTTATCTTTGGTCCATCCAGCATCATACAAGCAATCGTCTAAGATGCAAAACGCTCTAGGGTCAATGTTACATTTTTTATACACTTTCATTTCTTCGTTGACCTGCATCATACATTGACGTTGACGTTTCAAAATGTTCTCAATGATTCCACTGCTATACTCTTCGTGGATAAACAGTTTAGGGACATGGTCGCTATAAAAAGAGTTTCCAGCTTCTGTCCCCGAAATCACCGTTCCAATGGGGATGTCTTGCTGATAGAAAAGTAAATCACGTACCAAGTAACTTTTACCTGTATCACGCCGTCCAATCAGAACGACGACTGGACCGGAATTTTCAGTCGACTTGAATCGAATCGAACGCATATCAAATTTTTTGAGTTCTAACGTCATGATATCTCTTTCCAATAGAAAAAGATAGAGTTAAACGTAAAAAAATTGATATGAAGAATTAAATCTTTCATAAAGTATACCATGGAGTTTTGCGAAGTATGCGACAATATGTTGTACTTGAGCAATCTCGAGGACGAAATGACCCTTATTCATTTGTGCAAAAAGTGCGGGTTTCAACGCAAAAGCAGTGAAGGAACGACACTCGTGTCCTCCTTGTCCTTTTCAAAACAGGCTCCATATACAAGTGCCATCAATCAATATACCAAATTGGATCCCACCCTTCCAAGGATTCAAGGGATGCCTTGTCCGAAGACCGATTGCGAAAACCATAAATTGGCTCGCGACATTATCTACATACGATACGATAATGTGGATTTGAAATACGCCTATCTCTGTCCAATCTGCGATACGGTGTGGAAAACGGATAAAAATTGAATATAAATATATCTTCTTACATAATCATAAGATGAGCGACGAAGAAGATAATCAAGAAGAAGTCTACGATGAAACGGACGAAAGCGAGAATGAATCCATACCCGACGAAGATTCCATCGAAGAATATTGTCTAGACCCACTCGTCGATGAAACGACGGAAAAGGTGGAAGTAGAGAAAATCCTGAAATCTCCTACCTTTATCGGTGACACACATCCACAGGAAAAACACATCAACTACGAAGAAGTGCTCGCTCTATGCAGTATTCTACGTGATGAAAAGCAAAACATTGACGACCCTCGGCATAGAACTCTCCCCATTTTGACGAAATACGAGTACACGCGCATACTCGGAGTTCGTGCTGGACAAGTGGAGCAAGGCGCCTCTCTCTTTATCAATGTTCCAGATACACTCATTGACAGCTATTTAATCGCCAAGGAAGAACTACACCAGAAAAAACTCCCGTTTATCATCAAACGACCTATTCCCAATGGGACCATTGAATATTGGAAATTGGAAGACCTTGAAATTTTAGTGTAAGACCTTCCTTTTTGAACCTACAAAATTGAAACGTTACAATATAGGTTTGAGTACAATCGACCATGAGTGATTTTCTCACCAACGTCATCGACAAAACCTCTCGAACGGATGTCGCCGCGCTTATGAAAGCGGTTGAAGACGCCGTCAACGCATATTCCCTCAAGCCTGGGTACGAACCTGAATTTGATAAATGGGCTATGTACGTGTGGAACCTCCCTACTTATCACGATTTCGTGAGAATGGCAGACCACTACATTGCGTTGACATCTGAAACGGATTTTGAAGCCTATTGCAACGAACGGTATCGCCAGTCCGAGTCTCACGACGTGTTACTCGATAGAATGGCCTACATGCATGTTTAGAGAGTCTCTTTTTTTTCTAAAATTGAAACGATTCGAGGTGTTTTTACATAGAAAGGATTTACACAACATGACAGCCCAAGTTTACATTGAAGCTCTGGAAAAGATGGTTACTACAGAGGCAGAAGACGCACTGTTCAATTTGGATGACAGCGACATCATGTACCGACACGCATTGAAAAAGCGTGAAGAATATGACGAAAAACGTACGCTAGGATCCAAACTCGTCAATGCGGTCAATGTCATCTGCGACCCTGAATCCAATGAGGACGAAATCGCCGAGGCGAAAACGGTCCTGGAAGACAACGCGGTCAAAACCGCTGAACTCGCTGAACAATTCTTGCCGAAAACGCTGAACTACGGTCACGTGTCACCTTTAACGCGGAATTGACAAAGACAAGAGCAGAAGAAGCCGCGATGTTCGCGGCCATCGGAAGTCTTGACAAAGTCGAAGCCGATAAACTGAAGGTCAGGGTGAGCGAAATAGCCGTCGGCTATCAAGAAAAGTTTACCTTTGTCGTGCAAAAATGCAACGCCTACCAAGAAGAATTCACGAAGGCCATGGCCGCGGCAGAACTCTTGGTCTTGAATGCCTGATTCAGCGACGTTTTTTTTAGATTGATGAATGAATATAAATAGTACTAGCCAACACCCTTATGATGTTGGCAATTACGCTAACCCAATATAATCGACAATATATCCTATTCTTACCCGCTGTAAAGAATACCATGGTGGATGGAGTGTTTGTTCGAATGATGTACTCTACCGACAAGGTGACTTTCAATGGACTTTTTATTTATATTCGTAATGAATCTATCCAAGACATTTGTGCCATCGAAAGAGACGTTTTACAATTGTACACTTCCTCTAAAACACCCATCTATAGCGTGGAAAAACAAATTGCACGTACCCCCAGATCCATCTTGAAAATTTCGGGAATATGGGAAAATGAAACCTCTTATGGTATTGTCTACAAGTGTATAGATTAGACTAAAAACCCGTCGGTTCGGAAATAAGAACAAATGATGGTTTCAATCAAGACAAATCCAATCGTAAAAGTGGTCAATAACAAGGAAAGGGCTTTATAACCAGGACTTTTCTCTTTGGCATACGAGACGATGGCCATCAGATTCAATCCAAAGGTACTTACCACAAAATACGAAAATAAATACCACGTGTCTGGCATATCTCCATCGGCAATGTACTCTCTGTTTTCATATACACAATAAAGGATGTAAAAGCCCATCAATGCGAGCAAAAAAAGAATATTTCCCAAGGCGGACAATACCTTTACTATAAACGCCCATAGCGTCGTCTCTTGCAAGGGAGGGAACGACAAGACCAAAATGGAGAAAAGGGAGAGCCAACCTACCCCCAATCCCAACAAAAGGGCTTGACGTATGTTGAAAAGTGCAACGAGTAGACCCGATATCCCTATGCCACCCGCAATGTTCCATACAATGTTATCCATACATTGTATGAACTAAAAAAAAATAACAAATAGAGTAATGCAATTTGTTGTGAATAAAAAAATGCTCTCGGTTCATTCCGAAGACCGTGACATTACAAAATGGCCATCTTCGACCGTGTTTGACATTGACATTCCAGTCGAATACAAAAATGTGGTTAGTCTACGGTTGTCCGACATTGAAATCCCCGCCTCTTATTATGTGTTTACTTCAAAAAACCAAAACATTTCTCTTACGGTGCAATTGGGGGGAGAACAACAGGTGGTGACCATTTCAGAAGGAACCTATGCACCCATTCAATTGGCCTATGAATTAACCGCACAATTGAACAATGTCTTTCATCAAGTGGACAACCTCTTTCAAGTGTATTACAGTAGCACCAGTATGAAATTTACTTTTTTACATCCAAATACCTTCACGTTATTGTTTACCATTTCAGGAAATACCATGTATTCACAATACACGCAATGGGGATTGGGTAGTTATTTAGGATTTTGCAAACAAGACTACGTCTCTACCCCAAAAGACTACCACTCTTACGGAGATGGACTTTCTATACTCGGAATGTATACCGTCGAAGCTCCTTTTACCGCCAGCGTATTTGGCGACAGTTATTTGTATATGGAGCTCGATTATTATAACAGTATGGACGAATTATCCCCTTATACGGAACGCAGCAATAGCATGTTCAATGCAAAACAAAACGGGAATCACAACGCATCCTTTGCGAAAATTCCAACCTTGGCCCTTGCAAACCAAAAGCAATATGTCAGTAAAGAATCTTTCTTGTCGAATATATTTTTTAGTGATCCTCCACTCGAGCGTATCCAAAAATTAAAAGTCAAATTTCGATATCACGATGGAAGACCGGTAGATTTCGGAAACACCAATTTCAGTTTTACGATTGAAGTCACGATGCTTCGCCCCGATGCAGTCAAGCCCCCCATCCAAGTTCATTCCAATCATTATCGATTGCGTTAAATATAATATACCCACTTTAGTATGAAACATACGCGAAAACGTAGACGTATCAAGCGTCGAACGAAACTTCGAGGCGGATTTGGTGACCCTCGGTTTACCTTATTGCCTGGACCCGTCTCGGACCTACTGAACAGTATACAAAACACCTTTATGAGTACCAATGCAACCTTATCTGGTGCGTATCCAGGCGTCAATCCAAACTGGAGAATCCAACCTTTAAAATAAAATATGTAGCTTCTTTATGAAACTATACGACAAGTTGTGCGACCCTGCCAAATTTTATTTTGTGATTGCCACCATTTCGTACATTCTCATTTTACTTCAAAATGTGGGAGAACGTGGACGGTTTACTTTAGGAAGTTATTCTTGTCGCCACTCCAATCCAGTCCTTTTACTTCTCATCCAAGCCCTCTACATTATCTTTTGGACTTGGCTTCTCAACCTCATTTGTAAAGTGAACAAGGGCATCAGTTGGATCATTGTCTTGTTTCCCTTCATCTTGTTCTTTCTTGCCTTGGGCATCATTGTATTCCAAGGTATCCAACAGGATCGATTGGAAAATTTTGGAGAACTTTCTCAATACACGATTTAACGACGTGACAATTTATACGTAAATCTAGCATCATTGTCGGTACTGTCCCCCCACGCGTTTTTCATCCAACAGTTTCCGGATCCATCTCCTGTAAAATCCGTTACAATGCCTTTACAAGTATTGTCGCTAATACATTTCTTTTTGCAATCGCCCAACGAAATGTTCGTAAGTGATGAACCAATATCATTGCCACTGTAATCCTTCTTATCTTCTGTAGCCCATAAGGGTGTAAATCCCTCTACATTGAGTTGAAACCATAGGGCTATCAATAGGATGGCTAAAAACACGGGAATACACATATGTATCCTTATTATTATTATTTAGCAGGCGTTGGCTACATCCGTAACGCCATCCCACGTAATCCCACATTGGCTCGCCCATTTCTGTTTGTTACACAACCCAGCGCTTCCGGTATACACGTCATCACTAAAATTCATTTGGGTGGGGATGGACGTGCACGTTGAAGACACCTTTCCTAATTGATGGGTGTTGTAGCATTTAACGGGACAATTGGATCCATCCGCATCTTCTTTCGGTGTAGCATAGTCTGAACAACATCCAAATTCGGTCTTGTTGCATTTCGATGCATCGGCACTCAAATAGTTTGACGTTGACCAATAATCAGGACACGCATCAATGGTGGGAGGGTAGTTCCCGCTCGTTTTACTCAAGCTAATCCCAATTGCAATCAACGAAATCACCAAAATGACTAGAGCAATGGCAAGCGCTATGGTTTGAAATTGACCTAATTCCATTAATGTCTCTCTATATTTTAAACGGTATCTCAATGGAATGGATAAAAAATACAGATCCTTAATCCAATTGAATATTGGATACAAATGACAGAAGCTGAACTTTGAGAGTTGCCACTTGTTTTTCTAGACTTTCCAGTTGGGTCGATTTAACGACCAGTTGGTTTTCTAAACCGACGAGAATCTTTTGTTGCGACTCAACCAGTTCTTTGTACCGTAAACTTTCCACGTAGTGATTTGCCTTGTTTCGATTCAACGTTTCCAACCATTGCTGGTGATGTTTCGTTTTCGTATGGTGAGTAAAACTTGCTGTATTGGGGTACATCTTGTCTTTTCTCGACCCACACAAACAATAGATACCGTGTCGAATCACAGGGATGTCATCGACGTACTCACCTTTGTCATTAATGCCTGGAGTATACGTGTCTGGTGTGATGGCTGTATCCATTTTGCTCTTACGTTCATGTAAAATTCATTTCAATTTAAAATTGAAACTTTTTGAGGAATATGGAGATATAAAAGTCACTTCCCATAACTCAAATGGAATTTTCGTTTGAATTTCCTTTTGGAACGATCAACGACAATGACCTCAAGAAGGTATTCGGGGTTCACGTCCCCAATGTGACACTCGTACAGTGGATCAATATGTGGCCTAAACCAGAACGCGATAGAATTTGGCAGAGCTGCATTGATATCCCAAGCCACCAGTACGTCGACGACGACTATAACCTGGAGGGCGTGGACTAGTACATCCACCTTTTTTAAATTTGGGCTAAATAGGTGTCAATCATTTGTTCTGGAATATCCTCCAGATTATCCACATATTCTTTACGCGTGGGTTCTCGAGACAATTCGGCACTGAATCGGGCTGAAAACTCTTGAATTTTTTTATATTGGTTGACAATGTTTTTCTCAGAACCAAATTCATGCTCCAGCCGATTGTGAATACTTTCCTGGATTCGTTCAGATGGATCTTTGTAGATACTTTTTCGTATCGAAGTTAAGCTATCCAAAATGTCGGGCTTGGTCAATTCACTGAACATGGAACGAATGTTGGTGCTGGTAAATCTTCCATCAAAGGTCGTTTTGAACAGAGCGACAATGTCGCTGTCTATAGGAGGACTTGTTTCCGTCAACCGGTCATATTCTTCGCTTGCCGTGAGCATGAATTCACTGACCGGGGTTCGTTCGGACGGTTTCCTAGACAATTCGTGTTTCACCCTTCGATAGAATTTATCCCAGGCGATCATACTTACTCGATGGGATTCATTGAGTTCGGTAATGTGTAAAAATTGTTGAACCGTCGTAATGATTCCTGCCAAAATATTGATACATCCAATGACCACAGGGGCATAAAAAATGTACTGAGACGGAAGTTTTTCTTGGGCAAAGTTTGCTGCACCTGTAAGCGTGCTCATGATGATGACTGGAATGGTATAGATGTTATGCAGGTATTGATATTTTGAATTACTTTTCATATGTAACCACTTTAAACAAAGGGCTTTGTCACCCCATTCAGACAGGATGGTTTCGTGTTCATCGCTCCAATGGATTTCCATATACTATACAAATAAAATAACTAAATTAGGTATGGAGTTTTCTAAAATCCGTGTTAAACGCAGTGAGATACACGACCTGTTTGTGAAGTTAGAAGAAATGAAAGGAACTATACAAGGACACTATACCACCCTTCTCTCGAAAAACGAGACGAGTCAATTCTTTGGATTGGATTCCTTTCGATTCCAAGTCAAGTTAATGGAGAATGAAACAAAACATTTGAAAGAACAGATGGTCTTGATCGAAAATCGATTGTATTGTGATTATTACAAATTATATGTACGCGTGCTTGAATATCTGTCGGACACATTTCAATTTGAGATTCCGAAGAATCCTTATCCTTTATACAAAGATTTAGACCCCTTTAAGGTGTATGAGTTTGAACATACGAGTGCATTATTTCACGAGAATGTGGAAGCCTTACAAAAGGCGTATGATACGTTAGAGATTGAGTTAAAAAAAAGGGCGGAGGATGAACGACTGAATCGAACGGGAATACATATTGGTAATTATGTACATAACCGAAAATTCAAGGATGCAATCATTCAAACAAATTTAGGCCTTTATGAACAATATTTAAATACCTATTTTAATTATCACATGACCTTTCTTACAAATCTAATGGAACGACTGGACGTCTTTTTGAAACAATTTACTCGTGAACCTGCAGAGATGTCCGAGGTTAAGAATGTGATTGTTGAGCAGGTGACTGAGTCGGTGATTGACACGATGACTGAGTCGGTGACTGAGTCGGTGACTGAGTCGGTGATTGATCCAGTGGTTGAGTCGGTGATTGACACGATGACTGAGTCGGTGATTGACACGATGACTGAGTCGGTGATTGATCCAGTGGTTGAGTCGGTGATTGATCCAGTGGTTGAGTCGGTGATTGATCCAGTGGTTGAGTCGGTGATTGACACGATGACTGAGTCGGTGATTGATCCAGTGGTTGAGTCGGTGATTGATCCAGTGGTTGAGTCGGTGATTGACA
>Ga0214919_10000127_pt1 | contig 121846 bp, 144 predicted proteins | sample LL1503_MetaG_FD_177994 | JGI IMG/M metagenome (GOLD analysis project Ga0214919, IMG submission 177994) | Freshwater microbial communities from Lake Lanier, Atlanta, Georgia, United States - LL-1503 | ecosystem: Environmental > Aquatic > Freshwater > Lake | place: USA: Georgia | collected...
TGTGGGAAAAGCAGTTATATATGGTGACACAGACTCGTGTTATTTCTCCGCGTGGCCAGTCCTCAAGAAAGAAGTTGAAGAAGGCCGGATGGCATGGTCCAAAGAAACTTGTATTCAACTGTACGACAGCCTTGCTGAACAGGTCAACTCGAGTTTTCCCGCCTTCATGGAACAGGCTTTCCATTGTCCCAGAGACATGGGTGAATTGATCAAGTGTGGTCGTGAAACTGTGGCGGACCGTGGTTTGTTTATTACTAAGAAGCGTTATGCTGTCAACGCTATTGACATTGAAGGCAAACGACTAGACGTAGATGGCAAGATTGGCAAGACCAAGGCCACAGGACTTGACTTAAAACGTAGTGATACGCCAAAAGTAATTCAAGAGTTCTTGCTAGAAATTCTAAATAAACTATTATCTGGTGCTGGCAAGGATGAGATTGTGGAACGTATTCGTGAGTTCAAGTATGAGTTTATGGAACGTCCAGGTTGGGAGAAAGGTAGCCCTAAACGTGTGAATAACTTGACCAAGTATGCGGCAGAAGAAGCCCGACTTGGCAAAGCCAACATGCCAGGACATGTGCGAGCCGCAATGAACTGGAATCAGATGCGGCTCATGAACGGAGACAACTACTCAATGCAGATTGTGGATGGTATGAAAACTATTGTGTGTAAACTCAAGTCAAATGCCTTGGGTTGGACATCAATCGGCTATCCTACAGATGAACAACGTCTGCCCACTTGGTTTACTGAATTACCATTTGATGATGGTCTTATGGAAGCCACTGTGGTGGATCAAAAGGTTGACAACTTGTTGGGTGTGTTGGACTGGGATTTAGCGTCAGCAACCAATACAGAAAACACATTTACTAACTTGTTTGAATTTGAATGAAACTTAGTGAGATAGTCAGTTATAAGAATCTATTGGATAGTCTCAGCAGTAAGCCTGCGGCTCAAGAACTTCTGAATGAAATTTTGAGTATGGTGCATGTGGCCGAGGTCAGCGGTGTACAGGTTCCGGGTGCTGTGTATCAACTGAATCAAGCACGTGAACAAGTTTCTCAAGCAGTTGAACAGTTTGAAAAACAGTTTGCTCATTTAAAACAATCAGTACAAAATCTAATAGAACAACAAGAGCCTGAGTATTTTAGCAACAGTTTAGATCTCTACAACACTGGTTATCGCCACGAATCTCCTGAGCACATTCGCAATAGACACATAGGCCTAGATCCCATAACCTCTGTTGTGATACAACAGCGACTGAAATTGTATACCAGTTGGCAACATCCGGGCATGGTCATACGTCCGGCTCATGCTCGTTATGTGGAAGACCTTGTGGCCTGCGATCCCATGTACTTTGTGGATACCAATGCTCAACTGTTAGAAATCACAGAGTCATGGTTCACACCCGAATATCAACGCAGACTGTGTCGTTATGTAATCGAAGAACACAGTGAACAACCTACGTTTATCAATTTGCCTGCTGGACAATTTGGCCTGATCTATGCGTTTCATTTTTTGAATTATCGTCCGTGGCCAGTGCTACAGCAGTATCTTCGAGAATGTTTTGATCTACTGAGACCTGGGGGTATCTTGGCCTTTACCTACAACAACTGTGACATTGCCGGTCGTGTGGGCAAGGTCGAACACTGTTCGGGCAGTTATACTCCGGGACGTTTGGTTCGAGCCTATGCACAAGAATTGGGTTATGAAACAGTATTTGATCTGGACGATGACTCAGATACCAGTTGGCTAGAACTGCGCCGACCTGGCGAATACTCCAGCATACGTGGAGGACAAACCTTGGCAGCCATACACCAAAGATCCACGGAATCAAATGTTACCAATGCTGTTGACAAACCGCCAGACTCTGTGTACAATGAAGTGAATATGCTGTTGAACATTGCTCAAAGATTGGGTATTGATCTAAAACAATGCGTTAGCAAAGGACAGTACTCAGCAAAAAAACTAAGACGCTCTATTGAACAGAGTGTGCATCCTCAGCCACTAACTGAGCAAATGATAAGAGAACTATTTAACCAAAGGAAAAACTCATGAGAGACCATTTATTAGACCTAGTGCAACACACACACGATCTTGGCTGCATTGACTTGATCAAACTCACTGGCGACGATGCCAGTACTGCCATCAACGGCCTAGCCGAAGACAAGAGTGTGGTGGTAGAAGCCCGGTTCCACAATCCTGTGGCCGACTTTGCAGGCACATTTGGCATGCCCAACTTGGCCAAACTCAAGATTTTGTTGAACTTGCAAGAGTACAAAGAAAATGCTAAGATTGCACTGACTAAAAAATCCACAGGTGCTCCAGATGGCTTGAATTTTGAAAACGCCGACGGCGACTTCAAGAACAACTATAGATTTATGGCCTCAGAGATTGTGAATGAAAAACTCAAGACCCTTAAATTCAAGACACCCACATGGCACATCGAACTAGAACCCACTGTGGCAGCCATTCAACGTCTACGTATGCAGGCCCAGGCCAATGCAGAAGAGACCACATTTACCGCCAAGACCGAAAATGGCGATCTAAAGTTTTTCTTTGGTGATCACTCCACACACGCCGGCAACTTTGTGTTTCATCCAGGAGTTGCTGGTCAACTCAAACGTGCCTGGGCATGGCCAGTGGCACAGGTGTTGAGCATCATGGGGCTGGTTGGAGACAAAACCATGCGCATCAGTGATGATGGTGCCATGCAGATCACTGTAGATTCTGGCCTGGCTGTGTACAACTATATTCTTCCAGCGCAAAGCAAGTGATAGAACAACTGGCATCAAGAGGATATGGATATGGTTCTGGTATACTCAGCCCCAATCACAATCGTTTCTTGGTGAACATACCTAAAAATGCCAGTAGTTATATGTTGGATTGGGCCAATCGTCATGGCTGGACCAGTGCTGTGGTCGCTCAAAACAACAATATCAAAGAAATGGTTGTGTGTGTAAGAGATCCTGTTCAACGTTGGGTGTCAGGCGTAGGTCAATATCTAACCAGTTACGTTTTAAACGTTACAGGTGCCTATAGTTGGGCAACCGGACCAGGACCAAATGACCAACAAATGTCAGCAGATAATTTTATCGCTAATTATAATCCTGTGGTAGAACGATTATTGTTTGATAATCTTTCAAGGCTGGATGATCATGTTTGGCCACAGATAGAATTTTTTGAAAATCTGTTGCCCGCAGTTCCTAGAAAGTTTTTCTATATAGATCAAGACTTTGATCAGCGTATTGGCGAGTATCTTGGGTTCACACCAGTAGACAATCTAGATCGCAATCGTGCAGATTCCAATCCTGACACACACAAAATTCAAACATTTATTCGTCACCGTCTAAATACCAGACCTGAACTAGAGCAAAGAGTGCGAAAGGCCTATGCTCGTGACTATAAACTTATCCAAGAAGTATTCAACCAATGATTGAACAAGACAACTTGACTAACAAACAACAGGACTATGCTGTGTTCTTACCAGCCATATCGGGATTCTATGCAACCTTTGTGGGCAAGCAACGTGATCCTGTGAACGGTCCCTATGTGGATCCTGCACGTATGCCTGCTGGTATACAGGACATGGAGATGATGAATTGGCTCAACAGTCAAAAGGGCCTGTTTCCATACCGGTGGAGTCTATACTCAGGTGGTCATGCCAACTTGGACTTGACCAAGCAAGACTGGAGCGAAGACATGGTTCGCAATAGAGATCCCAACACAGTCATGCTGGGCGACTCAGGTGGTTTCCAGATTGCCAAAGGCCTGTGGGAAGGTGACTGGAAAGCCAATTCAGGATGTGCTAAGGCCCAAAAGAAACGTCAAGCAGTACTCACATGGTTGGACTCAATCAGCACATATGGTATGGGTCTTGATATTCCAACCTGGGTCATACATGACAAAAAAGCATCTGACGCTTGCCAAATCCGAACACTGGATCAAGCAGTAGAAGCAACCAAATACAACAATGAATATTTTATCCAGCATCGTAAAGGCAAGGATGCTGGCGGTGCCCGGTTCTTAAATGTACTACAAGGCGACAATCATCCCAATGCCGATGCATGGTATGAAATCATGAAAGAGTATTGTGACCCTGTGAAGTACCCAGGTCGACACTTTGATGGTTGGGGCATGGGCGGTCAGAACATGTGTGACGTTCACTTGGTACTCAAGCGACTGATAGCACTACGCCATGACGGCTTGCTACAACAAGGACTACACGACTGGATGCACTTTTTGGGTACATCAAAGTTGGAATGGGCTGTGCTACTCACCGTGATCCAACGGGCAGTTAGAAAATACGTTAATCCGTCTTTTACTATTTCCTTTGATTGTGCCAGTCCATTCCTGGCCACTGCCAACGGACAGGTATATCATCACATTGACCTGCCACACAACGACAAATGGTGCTATAGAATGAGTCCTATTGTGGATGACAAAAAGTATGCCACAGATACTCGACCCTATGGACAGGCTGTGATAGCAGATGGCTTGATTGACCACTTTGATGAGTCTCCAATCAGTCGCCATCTACAAATGAAAGACATCTGTATCTATCGACCTGGTGACCTAAACAAGATCGGCAAAGAAGGCAAAACATCGTGGGATTCATTCTCATATGCACTGTTAATGGGTCACAATGTTTGGACACATTTGGAAGCGGTACAACGGGCCAATCGAGCATATGACGCAGGTTCATGGCCAGCCATGATGTGGAATCAAGGCACCAAAGGTCGCACTGGAGACCATGCACACTTTAGAGACATTGTGGATGCCATTTTTGCCACACCCAACCGAGAGGAATCCGAAGCCATTATCGAGCACTACAGCCGATATTGGATGGATATTGTGGGCACTAGAGGGTTCAAAGGCGACAAGACCGTCAGCGCCAGACCACAGTTCAATATGTTTTTCGAAGAAGTTGAGGTTGCTGACACCCAGGATGATAGTGTAGAATTAGACACATCACGATTGGATCAACTGGAACAGGATCAAGAAAAATGAATCGAGACGGACACAAAAATGCCAACTTTTTTGTTGACACACAAGGCTTTAATGCAAAAAACCATGAGTGCTAAAACACAATTTAATTCACTGTTCGACCTAGGATGAGAGACAAAGTAACAATGAAGGATGTGCAGGCTTTGTTCTCACAGGAACGCCCTGCAAAATTCTGTGTCGCACCCTTTATAAGTACAATGCTAACTGCACATGGCAAAGTCAGTTCATGTGCATACGGTGCTCACGATTGGTTGCTTGGCGATATTACACCAAAAGAAAAGTGGGATTCAGATGGTCTCAATCGATTACGTGCTTGGTTTGCTAAGGGTGGCGAACCTTGTCAAAAATGCATGCACGAAGAGGCCGGGGGGAAAGATAGTTTGCGTATGCGCATGTTAGCCGAATATCCTACTGCATATGAAGATTCTATTCTAACAAGCAAATGGCAAAATGGTCCTCAACATCTTTGCACTAAGGTTAGTAATATTTGTAATCTTGCATGTCGTAGTTGCGCAGGATGGGATACAAACAAGTATGCGGACGAAGGCCAATACTATGTAGAAAAATACAATACTAAAATTACAGATCCTAAAACGCAAGAGATTTTATTTACAAATAGATATGTGCCTCGCGTGGGCCCTAGACATGCTAACTATTCAATGTTTCATGAAGTTGACAGTAATCTAACTAAAATTGAATTCTACGGTGGCGAAACATTGCTGAACTTAACTCATTTGGATTTCTTGGAGCAACTTGTTAATTCAGGTAGGAATCGAGAAATTACGTTGTTCTATGCAACCAATTGCACACAGAAATTAAACAAAAGATACCTACATGTTTGGGAAAAATTCAAACGCATTGAATTCAGCATGAGTATTGATCATCTTGGTGACAAATTTCATTACCTACGTTGGCCTGGAGACTGGAACGATGTTTCTAAAAATATCGATGAGTTACTGTCTCTTAAAAATATGTTTACTAACACTGAAGTGTACCATATAGTGAGCCCTTGTTGCACGATGTACAATGCCTATTATATTGATGAGGTATTGGAATGGGGTCAAAATCACGTTGGCGCTGTGTACATAAACATGGTTGCTGATCCTGCTCATATTGCCATTAACATTGCGCCAGACGATGTCAAACTTGCTATGCTTGAAAAAATACAATCTCCTGAAGTTAGAGGATTTTTACAAGTTAAACCTCACGATCCATTGTTATGGAAACAGTTTATTATTTGGGCAAAACGTCAAGATGAATACCGCGGAGAAGATTTTATTAAGACCTTTCCAGAGTTTGGCAAAATTATCAAATCATATTGGGATGCTGTAAATGATCTGTCTGAAGAAAATTTTTATAAGCAGTAGCAGATTTCACCGTATAGGTTGCAATCAACTATCAAACTTGTTAAACTATCCACTATGAACAGACCTAAACACGAAAACGTCAACTTTTTTGTAGGAACAGAAGTTGAACGCACTCCCGCATTTGGTCGGCACACATTGTTTGTAGTGGGCTGGCAACCTATACTTGAAATTGTTCGACTGCTGGCTAAGCACAATTCGTATCTAGACAAGTCCAAGCACATTGGGCACATCTTCTTTGGCGCCAATCACAGTTTTCATCCTGCCAACAGACTGGAATGGCAACGCTGGGAAAGCATGATTGAACCATTCTTGCGTGATGGTCACTTGTGTAGTCTGGACATTCCCATCACACACGTGGAAGAATTCAATGACGGTCCCTTGTGTGACTATAGAAACTTTATTCCACAGATTCGAGTAAGCATACCCTATACAAAACTGTGGAATTATAACACAATGGTAAAAATAGATGACCGAGACTTTGACGCTACCAATCCCGGCGTTTGGTGTCATAATCTACACAGCCTAATGAGTCGTGACACATTTACATCTTGGGATGACTACCGTGAGGATTTGACAATCTAATGGCAACATATCCCGCAATCATGGGTGCCAAGGCCAGTTCCCAACGGCATAAGATAAACCAAATCTATGGCACTGTGAGCCCCGCCACCACAGTTAAACCAGTGAGAAAATATCAACCAAAAGGACCCAATATGTTTAAACGAATGATCAGAGGCTTGGTCACCTGGAGCATGAACGATCGTCATCAAGAAGACATTGTTATATCTGACCGTGAAGAAGTTAGAATCAGTGGCACGGGCATTAGATTCGAAGTGTATCGTGCCAATGGTGGCACAGTGATCGAAACACGTCGCAATGATCGCCGCACAGGAGACAGCGTTTATGAACTGCATGTGATCTCTGCGGACCAAGACATCGGCGAAGAGATTGGCAAAATCATAACCATGGAATCATTAAAAGCATGAACCAAAGAGCACAAGCACTAACAGAACAGCGTGAACGAATCATGAGTCACGCAGAACGTAAAATCTGGGTCACATTCCGCAAGGAAGGCATACATTGCTATCCTGCGGCTGCCACTGATCCTGCTCTGGCCACTGGCGATGAATATGATGTGAGTTTTCTTGGAACCCCACATCGACACATATTCCACTTTAGAGTGTGGATTGATGTGCTACACAACGATCGCGACATTGAGTTTATTCAATTCAAACGCTGGTTAGAAAACCTGTACAAGGCAGGCATCTTGCAACTGGACTACAAAAGTTGCGAGATGATGGCCGATGACTTGTACACAGAAATTTCAGGTCGTTATCCTGACCGTGCTGTATGGATTGAGGTTGCTGAAGACGGTGAGAACGGTGCCTTGATCAAATATGAAATTGCTCGCCCTAGTCTGTCAATTAAAATTTAAGGAAAACAAATGGCCAAGCCACTGATCAAACACAATCCTCGTACTCAACAAGTTTGGGAGGATCTGGATCGCTATCGCGAGTTTGTACAAGACTATGGGTATCGTTTCAACGAAGCGGACTTGTACAACTTCCGCAGTTATGCGTTCCAGCAGTTCAACAAGTTTGCCCAAGGCAAAACTGCCAAGAACATGTGGGACGAAGACACCCGCCGCTTTGCATCAAGGTTCTAATCATGGGGGCCGCAAGAGAAAAAGATCAAGCGGACTTTGACTTAGAACGCTTTGTCAACATGTTTGACGAAGCCATGACCAGTACTGATCCGCGTGTGATGGAAACACTACGCAGTTTAATGACGATTGTGGCGTTGACTCGCCCGGAATCACGTGACGTCCTTGACACACGCAAAGGTCCGTTACGCAGAGCGTTTGAAGATATGAATCATCTTTGGAAACGTCTTGAGCAGATGGAAATAGAACTCAAGCAAATGCATCAGCGCATTAGTCACCATGAAGGACTTAATAACAAGTCGTGGCCTAGACAAGAAACTGCCATGGACAAATATTCCATGGCGGCGGCCGTTAATATGGCTCAATCTGTTGATCAAGATGTTATGCGTCAAATTACTCAAAAGATAAACAGTCCAGGTCTAGCAATAAATTCAAAACCATCTAAAGGATTACTGAAAAAATGAGAAAACTATACTACATGGGTCTTGAAAGTTATCAAGGCCGCTACACACTACAACTAACAGAGTGGAACAAAAGGGTTTTTGATCGCAGAGGGCTTGACGTTGTGTATGTCCCTGGCACAACCATTGACAACACACAGGCCATATCAGTTGGTCAAGTATTGGATGCACATGGTCGCAGTTACTTTGGCATGAGCCAAATGATGAATCTTGTTCAACTCATGAAAAATGGAGAAGTCACCCATGAAGACGTTATCTACTTTGAAGACATGTTCCAACCTGGAATCGAGAGTCTACCCTATATTCTTGATCAAGTTCCTGCTGATCAACGTCCCCGCGTATATGTTAGGTGTCTTGCTCAGTCCATTGATCCTGATGATTTCGTACATGTATGGGGTATGGCAAAATGGATGGGACTCTACGAACAAATGGTCAATGAGTTTGTTACAGGAGTTCTCGCCACGAACGAAGAGATGGTTGCTCATATGCGCATTGCTGGATGGAGTGCTCCTATATACAATATTAGTGGCCTAGCATTTGGAAAACAAGAAGTACTGGAGCGTATTGGCTGTGCAGACAACATCAGACCATTCCATGAACGTCAATTGCGTGTGGGCTTTGCCGCACGTTTTGACCAAGAAAAGCAACCAGGCTTCTTTATGGACTTGGCCGAACAGTATCAGAAAACTGATCCTAGCGTGAAGTTTGCTGTGTTTTCGGGTGGTCCATTGAGATCAAACAATCCAGAATATGTGACTCGTGCCAGAGCCTTGGCAGCCGCCGGCTTGTTGGAAATACATGAAAATTTAAACAAGAACGATTACTATGCTCTCCTTAACGATACTCGTGTGCTGTTTAATTGTGCTCTTCAAGACTGGGTCTCTAACACAGTTAGTGAAGCAGATACTCTTGGATGTAATGTATTGTATCCAGCATATCGTAGTTTCCCGGAAACCTTTGCCAACGATCCTGACCGCCTTTATGTACCATGGAGCATGACAGATGCCATGAACAAACTGGATCCATTGTTAGTCTCACCACATACCAGTATGGGACGTATAAGTGACTGGAACGATGGTACAGTAGATCGTATTGTTGATATTATCACTGGGCAAGGTGAATCGTGGAATAGAGCGGGCAACCGCTATCGTGACCATGTTTCTCATGAAAAATACCAAATAAGAAAAATCAAAGAATGATGTTGCTTGCCCAGGACATCAAATGGTTTCATGTAGAAGCAAGTTCAAAGTGCAATGCATGGTGTCCAGCATGTCCTCGAAACAACCAAGGGTTTGGTTTGATCGACGGATTAGTAGAGCAGGATTTAACCCCTGCGATGTTTGAACAAGCATTAGTAAATTTTCCTGCACTAGAATGTGTTCAATTGTGCGGTAACTTAGGTGATCCTATTGCGTCCACTCATATTACTGAACTTGTCTCTATTGCTAAAAACTATGTGAAAAAAATACAAATTCATACAAACGGTAGTTTACGGAATAGTGACTGGTGGCAAGAATTTGCTGGGTGTCTAGAGGACATAGACCATGATGTTTGGTTTGGCATTGATGGGCTCAGAGGCGTTCATGAAATTTATCGTCAAGGCACTGACTTTGATAAAATAATGCAGAATGCCACAGCGTTTATTAGTGCAGGCGGTCATGCCACGTGGCAGTTTATACCTTACCAACACAACGAGCATCAGATCAGAGATTGTTTAAAACTTAGTCAACAAATGAAATTTAAAAAATTCAAAATAGCAAAACTTTATAGAAAACAAATAGTTGCTAGACATTATAAAACTGGTGTTGAGTTTGACTTATTGCCAGCAGATTCAGTGAAATCACTGACCAATATTGATCGTCCAAATACCACTGTTGAATTTCACAATTGTATGCATTTATCAATTCCAAGCGTGTACATGTCAGCCAATGGCACATTCAGCAGGTGTTGTTACTTTAACAAACAAGATAGATTTACAGACTCGAGTGCGTTATTAAGTAAGGTTACAGATCTTAACAATCAACTTTGTGTAAAAAATTGTGGATAATATGAAAAAAACAATCGTTGTTACCGGATCAGGCGGCTACATTGGTGGCCAAATCATACTACAGTTGAAAGATGCAGGACATACAGTGTATGGCATCGATCGACAGCAACCTCCCAAGCACTTGTTGGGAGTATGTGACAAATTCTTGTTTCAAGACTTTGCGTCAGATGTGGCCTTGAGTTGGATCATTGCCAAACAACCTGATGCTATCATTCACTGTGCTGGTACCAGTCTTGTGGGTCCGAGCATGAAAAATCCCAGTGACTACTACAACAACAATGTAGTCAAAACTTTGCGATTGCTGGACATTGTCAAAAACAGTCTTCCAAGAACAAGATTTATTTTTAGTTCAAGTGCCGCCACATATGGAGAACCTATCATGACTCCTTGTCAAGAAGTAGATCCTTGCGAACCTGTTAGTCCCTATGGTCAAAGCAAACTCATGGTGGAACAGATCCTAGCCAGTTACCACCGAGCATACAATTTAGACTATGTGGCATTTCGTTACTTCAACGCTTGTGGGGCTGACAGTCAAGGCAGACACGGACAGGCACCTGGTGCTACACACATCATTGCTCGTGTGCTAGAAAGCATTAGAGATCAAAAAGATTTTGTGTTGAACGGCGATGATTTCCCCACAGAAGATGGAACATGTGTGCGTGACTATGTACATGTACAAGACATTGCCGGCGCTCACATGCTGGCATTAGATCGAAAAATAGAATCTGGTGTTTACAATCTTGGTTCCAACATGGGCACGAGCAATCGAGGCATCATTGAAGCCGCACTAGATGAAACACAACAGACATTGAATGTGGTAGTAGGCGTTAGACGTGCAGGAGACCCTGCTATATTAACTGCCAGTGATGCAAAGTTTGCCGCTGTTGTGGGCAAGTGGCGACATCATATATTGGATGATATAATTCGTCATACATGGTCATGGTATAATAAATGAAAATTTTTGTAACTGGGTCTTCAGGATTTATTGGTAGTCATCTAACTCCACTGTTATCACAACACGAAATAATAACGTTAAAAGCAGATTTGTTAGATTTTGATGCGGTTCGTCAAGAAGTACAAACAGCAAGTCCGGATATTATTGTACACTTGGCCGCTAGAACTGAGGTTGAAAAAAGTTTTTATGAACAAATCAGTTTTAGTCAGGTAAATTATGTTGGTACAGTCAATCTTATTGAATCAGCATGCTCATTAACGCATAAACCATATTTTGTATTTGCCAGTACCATGGAGGTGTATGGATGGCAACCAGTTAGTGACGATATACAGGCAGGAAAAATACCAGACCATATTCCTGCATTTGACGAGAATACAATACCAAATCCAAATGCACCTTATGCAGTGGCCAAACTCGCATGCGAAAAATATTTAGAGTATGCGCATAGAGCACACGGCCTTGACTTTGCAATTGTTAGACAAACCAACAGTTTTGGTCGCAAAGACAATGACTTTTTTGTAACAGAACAGATTATATCTCAAATGATCACCAATCCAACTGAGTGTAATCTTGGTTATGGTAAACCATTTAGAAATTTTATCTACATTGATGATTTGTTAAATGCATGGATAACTGTGATCGAGAACAGAGACACATGTGCCAACAACATTTTTACTATTGGACCAGATCAGCCTATACAAATTGTTAAACATGCAGAAAACATCGCCAATCTACTGGATTGGCACGGCACTATTGTTTGGAATACCAAACCCAAACGACATGGTGAAATATTCCTCCTAAATAGTGATAGCAAAAAACTTACAGCACTCACAGGGTGGAAACCAAAAACAACATATCTCAGCGGCTTGCAAGTAACCATTGATTTTTGGAAACAAAAACTGAATGTTTGATAAAATTCTAAAGTTTGAACAAGAACTGGCTGAGTTTACAGGAGCACCTTATGCTGTCATGACCGATTGCTGTACCCACGCAATCGAGTTATGCCTGCGGTACGATGGTGTTCAAGACTGCAAGTTCACTCCGTACACATATCTAAGTATTCCCATGCTCATGCACAAGTTGAATATCAAATACGAATACCTTGATCATGAATGGCAACGTTGGGTAGGTGAATATCCATTTTTAAACACACGCATCTGGGATAGTGCTCGTAGATTAGAACGAGACATGTATCGTCCAAATACTATGCAGTGTTTGAGTTTTGGGCACGATAAGCCTTTACACATAGGCCACGGTGGTGCTATCATACTCGATGATAAACAGGCATATGACACAATAATTCGTATGCGGTATGATGGACGAGATCTCCATATATCACCGTGGCATGAGCAAAAAGAATTTCAAGTTGGATATCATTACAAGCCCAGCATCGAAGACGCAATAAAAGGGCTGGCATTGTTGCAAGGAGTTAAAGAACATTGTCCTGTGCCACACTACATTGGCTACCCTGATTTAAGAATCATTACAATCAAAGACTGACATATTATCATCAGTAGGTATTATAACTCGGATGCAATCGCACCACTTGTAGAAAATCAATATGTTTGATATTCCTGGAATTTTTTATTTTGACCGACCGTTAGATTTGATATATGATAGTGATTGGAAATTGGATGTTGATAAAATTTGCCATCTCAAAAAACATGCATTGGTGATAGCCAATTTTGCTACCGAAAATTACGGCAATGATGGACTAGACCATGTTTATCTTGCACTAGAACATAAAAAAATTAATTTTTTATTACTTACGCATAATCCCAATCATCATCAACGTTTTGATAAAATGTTATTTTATCCGCATTATTATCATTACTCAAGGAAAAATTTTGTAATTGATAATTCACAATCATTTGATAAGACATATAAGTGGAGTTGTCTTAACGCGACCCCACGACCACACCGAATACATAATTATTTTGTTTCTTATCATAAAAATTATTTTCAAAATGCTTGTTTCACTTTCCATGATGATGTCTATACATCCAGACATGATGACATTGCGTTAGATGATAAGGTTACAAAATTTTGGAATGATATAAAACCATTTGTAAAATCACGGCAAATTTTAATATCTGAAGAAAACCCCAGAATAGACACACATTGTAACCATCCGGCCTATAGTGATTCCTATATTCACTTGGTGACAGAAACCACTGTATCTCAAACAATTTTTGTCAGTGAAAAAACTTGGAAGCCTGTTGCTTCAGGACAATTATTTTTAGTGTTTGGTAATCCTGGAATAATAAGTTACCTTCGTAATCAAGGAGTAGATGTATTTGACGATATAATTGATCACAGTTATGATTCCACGTTGGATTGGCAATTGAGATTAGATCAAATACATCAACAGTTAGAACTCTTGATTTCCCAAGATCTTAAAAAAATTTATATAAATACACATCCAAGACGTCAGGCAAATATTGAAAAATTTTTTTCAGGGTCGTTTGATCAAAAATATAATCAAATCATACAACAATGTATCAATATGCTGAACTAGTACATTGGTTTCAGAACCAAAATAGTAAAAAAATTCTTCCGGCACAAGTTGATATAGATTTAACCAACGTATGTAATCAAGATTGTTATTATTGCAATAGTGCAGATTTCAGAAAAGAACACCCGGTTCAAAAAAAGTACATAGAATACATTAGGTTGTTAGACAAACTTGCCAACTGGAGAGCGCATAGTCCTAACAGTTACGGAACAACTCATACTATTACCTATCCCGGCGGGGGCGAGCCTACCGTTCTACCTGGATACGAACATGTGATCGAACATACTATCGATTTAGGCTTTCTAACCAGTATTACAACCAATGGCAGCAACTTAGACAAGTTGTTAGATAGTATAGTGGTAGAAAAACTACGCAAGATTGCCTGGATCGGTATTGATATTGATGCTGGTACTGAGGATTTGTATGAAAAAATTCGTCGCAGTCTCACCGCAAAAAGTTTGTTTGGTCGTGTGGTTGACAATGCCAGCCACTTGATCGCTGCCGGAGTAAATGTTGATTTCAAATGCTTGATCAATCCTCTCAATGACAATCCAGATGCCATGAACGACCTATTTCGATTAGTAAAACAAATTGGTGGTAGATCCTTGTATTTTAGACCAGTCATTGTGAACAATCGGGCACATCCTATCACTCAAGATACATTAGCAATACTAGGAAAATTTGGAGATCAATATCAACTGCCGCACTATGTGAATATCAACAAGACCCTGCCACGCAACTATAAAAAATGCCATCAGATGTTTCACTTTCCTGTATTCTGCGCCGACGGTAAGATTTACATCTGCTGTGAAGGTAAAGGCAATCCGCAGTTTGAATTAGGTGCCTGGGATTCTGGAGATTTTAGAGACCTGTGGCTCATTGACCGCCACTATGAAATCTACAACAAAACCAGAGTGGAATTCTGCCAACCATGTAGGCCGAACATCAGTAATATTGCCATACAAAATATTATGGACAATCCCAAATTGATTGAAACACTGTATCTATGAAAATTTGGATATTTGGGCAGAGTATGTGTCTGCCACACAGAATCGATGAACAACAGTCTTGGCCATACTTACTCAGTCAAAAACTCAATGCCGATTATGAAAATTTTTCACAGCATGGTGCTGACAATTTGTTTATCTATCATACCTTTTTGGAAAAATATTCAAAAATTGCCGCAGATGATTTGATCATTGTTGGGTGGAGTCATCCCAACAGAAAATCTTTTGTGTTAGACTCTCAAAATATTGCACATCAAAACGTGTTAGATTGCAGTTTAATCTATGCAACTGGCACACAAACTTTTTTTAGGAATAACAACAATACACCAAGTACACAGTCTAAGTGGTTAACTTTACGGCCTTGCCCATCAGGAACAGAATTTTATGACACTTGGTTTAAAAACTATTATTCAGAGCACGAACAACGGTGTAACTTTCAAAGTTACATGGACAGCGTTCAGATGCGGGCACCTGCACAGTACATACCGTTTTACTTCAGCCAAGAGAGTGTTGTTCAAATCTCTAGACAAAATGACTATTTTATGTTAGAATTTATAATCAATAATAATTTGGCCATCAGCAAAAACGATTTACATTTAAACATAACCGGTCATCAAATGTGGGCTGATTTTTTATTCAAACAAATACAATAATGACTCCTATATTTCCTATTATAGAATTAGTTGATAGATATGCTATTGCTCTATTAAAACACAACAAAACTCAAGCCAATTTAGAAGAAATGACTTTTTACAAAAATCAATTGAGTGATTATGATTTAACAGAGATTGAGTTAGAATTGCAAAATCTTTACCAAATTCACAACCAAATATGGCAGTTAGAATCTGATCTTAAATCCGGAAGAGAGAATCAAGTTCCATTAGAAGAAATAGGACGGAGAGCAATTGAGATACGTGATTGGAATCACAAACGGATTGCACTAAAAAATATTATGGCAGAAAAATTAGAGTGCAAAATTAGAGAAATCAAGCACGATCATTTAAGTCAATAAGATTTGTTAAAATTCTCAAGTCCGATCAAGGACTGATCAAAATTCACAATCAAAGTCACTAGTTTGATGAATAAACTTATAATATTCCTTGACAATCATGAGAACAGCCGTTATAATAGTAACAAGACTGGTCATCCTCGACCCTAACTCGGAGAACTAAATTGTCAGATAAAAAACAAACAGCAGTAGACGCCATGGCCGGAGACGGTGGCTATGGCCTAGGTAAAGTATGCGACCACCTTCGCTTTCGATTCAAACGCGACGGAAAAAGATTCTGGGCAGGAGACAACATCAGTGAGTATATCGATGATGCTACAAAACAACAACTGATTGACGAAGCCACAACAGCGTTTGAAGGTGTACTAGACGCATTATTGATTGACAGAGAAACGGATCCTAACTCCAAAGGCACCGCCCGACGTTTGGCCAAGATGTACTTCAATGAAATAATGGCAGGCAGATATGAACAGTCACCAAACGCTACGGCTTTCCCAAATGATAGAGACGGTGCATACGAAGGTATGCTGGTCGTTCGTTCAGAACTCAAGAGCATGTGTAGCCATCATCACCAGCCTGTGTCGGGTGTGGCTTATATTGGAATTATTGCTGGTCCCAAACTCATTGGACTTAGCAAGTACACTAGAATCGCACAGTGGTGCGCCCGAAGAGGCACATTACAGGAAGAACTATGCATGGATATTGCTCGAGAGATTGGAACTGCCACTGGATCACGAGATGTCGCGGTTTATATACAGGCTACCCACGGATGTTGTGAGAATCGCGGTATTATGGCACACAGTAGTCTCACACAAACAACAGTCTTACACGGTGCATTCAAAACCGATCCAAGCGTGAAGAAAGAGTTCTTTGATAATATCAAACTTCAACAAGAATTTGCACCACGATGATAGTCATCGCTGATCGAACTGGCAGTATTCAACTGCCCGTAGAACCAGGTTTGTTAGAATGGTTGCAACAACACTATCCTTATTCACAATATCACCTGATTGAACTATGAAGTATGAAACATTAGAATCAGCACAGGCTGCCGGAGTGGCTCCTTGGGATTTACAAGTAGAAGGACTGTCAGACTTTCATGTCACAGTATTCCGTGATCGCTTTCCGGTCACTCCGGGTCATTTGTTGTTTGTACCCAACTACAATACCATCGAAATGATCAATGAAGCATTTTACAGTGCTCAACTGGCCGGGGAGAGCATGGTCAATCTAGGCGAGTGTGACGCTTACAACATTGGCATCAACCAAGGCGCGGCCGCTGGTCAAACCATAATGTACCCACATATCCATCTTATTCCTCGCAAAACCGGTGATTGTGCGGATCCTATTGGTGGTGTGCGAGGTGTTATTCCCTCGCAACAGAACTACAAAACCGGTGGCTATCAACAGCCAGCATAAATATTCTTTTAAGCGGTCTTGGCGTCATTCCCGCTCGACAAACTCTGCCGCCTATGCTACAATTAACATAGGAGAAACAGCATGATACCCGTAACTTACAAATATACCTCAACCAAAGAGTACCACGACGCATTTCCATGTGCCTACAGACAATGGCGAGCCGACAGCCATTGCAATCTCATACACGGCTACAGTTTTTCAATGAAGTTTTACTTTGGCACAGATCATTTGGATGTGCGTAATTGGGCGGCTGATTATGGTGGTCTCAAAGAACTAAAACATGTTCTGGAAGAGCAGTTTGATCATACGCTGTTGGTAGCCGAAGATGATCCTGAAATTGAACTCTATCGAGAAATGCAACGCAGGAACATTGCCAAACTAACTATATTACCCAAGTTGGGATGCGAAGGACTTGCTGACCAACTGTACCGATATGTAAATGGTGTTTACATTCCTGACTTTTGGGGTCAGGGTGAAGCAGAGCGTCTCTGGTGTTATCGTGTGGAAGTACGAGAAACTCAGAGTAACATGGCTTTTAGAGAAGGCCATAGAGAATGGAATGAAGATCTATTCGCATAATAAAAAGGAGAAATTATGTTAGGCAAACTATTTGAAGGCGTAGATAAGGTAATGATGGCCAAACTGGCTTTGTTGCATTTGGTTATTATTGTTATCTCAAACGCACTTGTTTCAATACCAGTTGAAATCTTGGGCGTTAAATTGACCTGGGCGGCTTTTGTTTACCCAATCGTTATCTTGGCCAGTGACTTGACTGTGCGATTAATTGGCAAAGGTATTGCCAGGGCTACTATTGCGGCCGCTTACCCATTGGCCATCATTGGTAGTATAGCAGTTGTATTGCTAGAAGGTGCACCTACCAGTGTTGCTTTACGCATTGGCTTTGGTAGTGCCACAGCATACCTAATTGGTTGTTTACTTGATGTATATGTATTCCAATATGTTCGTGAAAAGTTCACACAACAATGGTGGGCCGCCCCTGCACTCAGCATGGTGGTTGCCAACTTCATTGACAGTTATGTGTTCTTTAGTATTGCTTTCTCGGGCGGTGCAGATGAATACATGGCAGCCAACTGGCCTGAAATTGCACTCAGCCAAAGCGTGTTGAAGATTGTGGTTGGGTTCATCTTGTTCTTGCCTGCATATGGCGTTTTGTTAAACTACTTGAAGAAACGTTTGGGCAACGAAGAACAAGGTTAATTGTCGATCGATGAGCACAGATATTTCAATTCTGTTGCCCACTCGTGGTCGGTCAGACATGCTGATGCGTAGTCTGACCAGCCTACATGATCTTGCTAGTGATTTTAGTTCAATAGAAATATTGTTTGGCATGGACAATAATGATGCAGTGGGTCTTGACAACATGTTGTATCATGTGATACCATGGATCAAAAAACACAATATCTCACACAAGATTGTGATATTTGAACCCATGGGCTATCACAATCTACATCGTTATGTAAACGGCCTGGCTGAAAACAGTCAAGGACATTGGTTTTTTTTCTGGAACGATGATGCTATAATGAAAACTCAGGGTTGGGACACCTACATACGTGCCCGGACCGGGGAATTCAAATTACTGAGTGTGATAACACACAATGAACACCCTTACTCAATCTTTCCTATAATTCCTCGAGCATGGTTTGACACACTAGGGCATATCAGTCAACACAGTCTCAATGATGCTTGGGTCAGTTGTATTGCCTATGCTTTGGACATTTTTGAACGCTTACCTGTCTACTGTGATCATGAACGTGCCGATCTCACTGGTACCAATAACGATGCAACTTATCAGGGTAGAACTGTGTTGGAGGGCGACCGATACAATCCTCTAGACTTTAATTACCCTGACGTGGTAGAACTAAGGATGCTGGATGCGGCCAAACTGGCCCAGTGGTTGCAGGATGTGAAAAATCAAGACATGACATTTTTTGCAGAATGCTGTGAAGGCACACGTGATCCCTGGGTCAAAATGCGGGCAAATGATCCCAATCAACAAGTTATCAGTATGACTGTGGATCGATTAAATAAATGATGACTAAAAGAACAATAAGTTTTGTACAGCCTAACTTTCAACAAGGCCCTAAAGAGTTCAATGCTTACTACCTGCCATATTCAGCAGGAGTCATACTAAGTTATGCCTTGAGTTTTGAACACATAAGAGCGGCCTGGGAGATAGATCAACTGATTTGGCGCAGAGAAGACATTGAAGAACTTGCACCCCGATTGGCCAAGAATGATATAGTAGCATTCAGCACCTATGTTTGGAACCACAGATACAACTACAAACTGGCTCAACGCATCAAAGAAATCAATCCTGCTGTGAAGATTATATTTGGTGGTCCTGAACCAGCCATTGAAGACCCTCAACTGTTTGAAAAAGAACCTTTCATGGATTTGGTCAGCAAGATGGAAGGTGAAATCACTTTCAAACGTATACTTGAAGATTTTGATACGGATTTCACTCACATACCCGGCCTGCTGATCAACACTCCTGCTGGCCTAGTCAACACTGGAGATTGTGCCCGAATTGACGATCTAGATCAAATTCCCAGTCCTTATCTCACAGGCATATTTGATCAAATCATAGAAGAAAATCCTGATGTGATCTGGAATGCTACACTAGAAACCAATCGTGGTTGTCCTTATCAGTGTACCTTCTGCGACTGGGGCAGTTTAACCTATAACAAGGTCAAGAAGTTTGAACTCACAAGAGTGTTTCACGAAATGGACTGGATTGGGGCCAACTGCGGCTTTGTCACTATCACCGATGCCAACTTTGGTATGTTTGTAGAACGTGACAACATGATTGTGGACAAGTTAATTGAAGTGCAGAAACGCTGGGGCCGCCTGTCATCGTTTTCAATGACCTGGGCCAAGAATCAAAAAAACGAAGTTGTGGACATTGTGAAGAAATTGATCCGAGAAAGTCCCAACTTTGGTCAAGGTCTTACTGTTAGTGTGCAATCAATGGATCACGACGTATTGGAAAATATCAAACGTAGAAATCTAGACCAGCACAAGATTGACGAAATCTTTGCCTTGTGTGATCGCAACAACATTCCTGTGTATACTGAACTAATATTGGGCTTGCCCGGGGAAACAGTTGAGTCTTGGAAATCAGCATTTTGGAAAATCTTCCGTGCCGGCAATCACACAGGCATCAACATTCTACAGGCACAGTTGCTGGAAAATGCCGAAATGAATCTGCTACAAAAACGCATGTGGAAGATAGAAAGTGTGCCAGTATACGATTACATGGCAGGCAGTTATGGCGATGCTGATCTCAATGAGTGCGTGGATGTGGTTGTGAGTACCAAGGATATTCCCCGTGAAGAAATGCTGGACACCTTGGTTTGGAATAGTTTTATTCAAACATTCCATATCAATGGATTGACCACATACATTGCTAGATACCTAGACAAAGCACATGGCATTGAATACAGCAAGTTCTATGATGATCTCTATCAATGGGTGCAACAAGATGACTGGTTCCGCAAACAGTTTGCTGAAACACGCGACTATTTTGCCAACTGGACTCGTCACGGATCTATCAACCATCCACCTATTGGAAACATCCAAGTGTTTGGTTGGAACCTAGTACATCGTACCACATTGTATATGCAACAACAAGATCAAGTGGCCTATGTGTTTGACAGTGTTGACAGATTCGTAAAAAGCCATTATAATATCAACAAGGACATACTAGATCAACTCATGCGGTTTCAACGAAACTACGTGATTGATTATCGTGATCTTAAATCTTTGCCGATCAAACAAGAATTTGATTATGATTTTCTTGGTTATATCTTGGACAATGAACCAATCAAACAAACATGTACATACATGTTTGATACTCCAGAAGATCAAGACATGAGTATGGATCGTTTTCTTGAAAACATGTATTTTGCTAGAAAGAGAAACTTTGGAAAAACAAATATCACCCGAGATCGCTTCCACAACGTCGAACTTGCCTGAACGCGACCCTACAGTAGATATCAGTATCTTGTTGCCTGTGCGTGGCAGGCCGGAACCCATGGAAAAGTGTTTGCACACACTGATTGATCGAGCAAAAAATCCCGAGCGCATTGAAGTGTTGATTGCATTTGATGACGATGACACAGACACCGTCAACTACTTTGTTGAAAATATTTCGCCTTATCTTGATGACATGGATGTGCGTTATAGTGCAATGCAGTTTCAACGTCTGGGATATATCAGGCTCAATGAGTATCTTAACGAATTGGCCAGACACAGTGTTGGTGCTTGGATGTTTTTTTGGAATGACGATGCTGTGATGACCACACTAGACTGGGATAAAGCAATAATGCATCACGATGGTGAGTTTGCACTGCTACGTGCAGAAACCAATCATGAACATCCTTATGCAATTTTTCCCATTGTTCCACGAAAGTGGGTAGAAATTACCGGACACCTAAGTCCACATCAAATAAATGATGCCTGGGTAAGTCAAGTGGCATGGATGTTGGATATTGTTAAAAATATTCCTGTAATGATTGATCATGAGCGTTATGATCTTACAGGTCTAAATGGTGATGATGTTTACAAAAATCGTCCCATGTTGGAAGGCAATCCTAAAAACCCTCGAGACTTCAACCATATAACATGGCGAAAGGCCAGAATTGATGAGTGCATGAAATTGGCACAGCATCTGTTTGCGATAGGTCATGACATGCGTCACTTTAAATGGGGTGTTGAAGGCAAGGACGATGCCGGAAACGATTACGACATCTGGTGCAAAATGAATCTTGCCGATCCTCACAAACGCTTGAAACAATGGAAAGACTGACGTGAACAATGATCAACTGATCGATAGGATCAAAAACTACTGGAATACACAACCATGTAATGTTAAACACAGCCTCAGTGAACCAGGAACAGAACAATATTGGAATGAAATTTCAGAGCGCAGATATTTTGTGGAACCACACTTGCGTGATCTGGCTGGTTTTCATCAGTGGCGAGGTCGTCGTGTGTTGGAAGTTGGTTCGGGCATTGGATCAGATGCTGTGGAATTTGTGCGTCATGGTGCTGAATATGTAGGCATTGATTTGTCAGCCGAATCAGTGGCCATGAGCCGTCAACGTTTTGACCTGTTTGATTTACAAGGTAAGTTTCATGTGATGGATGCCGCTGATACCACGAGCATGGCTGAATTAGGACAGTTTGATCTTGTTTACTCATGTGGCGTACTACATCACTATCCAGATATGACCAAGTGTCTTGACAACATTCACAACGCATTAGAACCCGATGGCGAGTTCAGAATGCTAGTATACGCAAAGAACTCCTGGAAGTATGCTATGATTCGAAAAGGTCTGGATCAGTTTGAAGCACAAGCCGGATGTCCTTATGCTCAGGCCTATTCAAATCAAGACATATACGATCTCTTGAATGGCAAATTTGAGGTCCTAAGGATTAGACAAGCACATTGTTTCATGTATAATGTACCCAAGTACCGTCAAGGTATCTACGAACTTGAACCTTGGTTTGCAGCCATGCCAGAAGAAATGCGCGAGGCTGTAAAAGAATACCTAGGTTGGCATCTACTAGTCAAAGCAAAAAAAATATGAGTAAACTCAAAATAGCAGAATTATTTTACAGCATCCAAGGAGAGGGTAGGTACATGGGTGTGCCCAGTGTGTTCTTGCGTACATTTGGCTGTAACTTCACTTGTGGCGGTTTTGGTATGCCACGTGGTGAGATGAGTACCGAACGCGATGCCATTGCAGAACGCATGATTGAGTTCAAAGACTACAACGAACTACCACTGGTATCCACAGGCTGTGACAGTTACGCATCATGGGATCCGCGATTCAAAGATCTCAGTCCTGTACTAGAAAGCAATGCTATTGTGCATCGCATCATGGAAATCTTGCCCCACCGTCGCTGGGAAGATGAACATCTAGTGATCACCGGAGGCGAACCATTGCTGGGTTGGCAACGTGCGTACCCTGACTTGCTTGATCACCCCAGCATGGAAAGACTGCAAGAAATCACGTTTGAAACCAACGGCACTCAAGAACTCAGTTTAGACTTTAAAAGTTATCTAAACAAATGGATAGAACAAGATCTGCGTAGAGAAATCACATTCTCAGTCAGTGCCAAACTTCCTGGGTCAGGCGAGCGTTGGGAAGAGGCCATACGTCCAGAAATAGTATGTGATTATCAGAACGTTGGTTATACCTATTTGAAACTGGTGGTAGCAACAGCACAGGATCTAGCAGATGCAGAACAAGCAGTATTGGAATATCGCACAGCAGGTTTTACGGGTCCTGTGTACGTCATGCCTGTTGGTGGCGTTGAGCGGGTGTATACCCTTAACAATCGTGCAGTGGCAGAAATGGCAATGCGAAAAGGCTGGCGGTACAGTGATCGACTACAAGTGCCACTCTTTAAAAACGAGTGGGGAACTTGATGGAGACAAAACAAAGGACAGTAGTACGAACAATTAGTTATAGAATAGTCGCATTATTGATTACTGCAATTTGGACTGGTCTAAGTGATGCTGTTCTTATTCACGTTATCTTAACAGGTGTTCATTACATTATGGAACGTATTTGGCTTGAAATTAATTGGGGAACCTAATTAGTGGCGCTGTTTACTTTTGGTTGTAGTTTCACAAGATACAGTTGGCCAACTTGGGCAGACATTGTTGGCAGAGAATTTGAAGTTCATGAAAATTGGGGGCAAGTAGGCGGAGGGAATCAATTTATTTTTAATTCATTGATAGAGTGCATAGTTAAAAACAAAATTACCAAAGATGACACTGTTATTATTATGTGGACCAATATTTCTAGAGAAGATAGATACATAAAAAATAAATGGGTGTTGCCTGGTAATATTTTTACTCAGAGTACTTACAGTCAAGATTTTGTAAAAGAGTTCGCCGACATTAGAGGTTATTTTATTCGAGATTTGAATACCATATTTGCTACCGAAAATATTTTAGAGAATCTGGGTTGCAAATTTTATTTTTTGTCCATGGTTCCAATATCTAATGCCTATCAATACCACCGTGAAGATAATAACACTTCGATCCAAGATTTGTACGACTCTTTTAAATTTGTTTTGGATTCAATAAGATCCAGTATATACGAAGTAGTGTTTAATTTTGACTGGACCAGTAGACCTTTTACTGTTGATAACAAAATTACCGAACGGGGACTCCATTACAATAAAATTAGAGCACCAAATTGGCCCATTTGGGACGATCAAGATGAAACAACTTTCATTGCCAATTTATCAGATGAAATAAAAAGAGAGTGTTTTGAGATTTTTCAATTAGATTTTTATCACAACAATAAACCTATTTTTAAAAGAATAGATATGCACCCAACTCCGCTTGAACACTTAGAATACATATCAAAAGTGTTGCCCGAAATAAAGATATCTCAGGCAACAGCAGATTGGGCATTATCAATGGACACCGATGTAAAACTAGACCGGTGTAATTGGAATTCACAATCCCCCTCAAGATGGTAAGCAACAATTATGAATATAGTCAAGAATTGGTTAAACAGAGTCAAAAAGAAAAAAAATACACAAAAACAAGACTCTGAAAATAGGATCAAAGACTCAAATAAGTCTAGTGCTGATCCTGTCAAAACAGAAAAACAACTGGCTACCGAACGTGGAGAACCTTGGGTTGCCATTCTCAGTATGGACATTGATCCCAACAACCTGCATCAAGGTGCATTTGAACTAGACTGGAACGACAAGTTCATATTCAATCTTATTCGTGCAGGATACCAACTCAAAAAAGAAGATACCGATGCAGAGATTGTGGATCGCTGGTTCCAAAACGTGTGCCGTCATGTTGTGATGGAAACATATGAGCAAGAAGAAGCAATGAAGAAGTCAGGCATTTATGTTCGATCAACAGATCTTGGTGACGGGCGCACAGAGGTCTCGTGATACTGTACGTCAATGGAGACAGTCATACTGCCGCTGCCGAAGCAGTAAACCCTTATGCTTTTGCCGAGGATGATGGCTTGTATTATGGACTGGGTCGTAGACCGCATCCTGATAATGAGCGTGTGAGTTGGGGTTGCGAACTGGCCAATCATCTCCGAGCCATCTTGTGTTGTGATGCAGAAAGTGCTTCCAGCAATGCCCGTATCATGCGCACTACACGAGCATGGTTACAACAGCAAAACAGTTTTGAAGACACTCTAGTGATTATACAATGGTCAACTTGGGAACGACAAGAGTGGTTGCATGAAAACATCTGGTATCAAGTAAACGCATCAGGTATAGATCATGTGCCTGACGCATTACAAGATCGATATCGAAGATTCATTGCTGACGTTGACTGGGCCGAGGCTAGACAACATGCACACAGCGAAATATGGCAGTTTCATAGAGAACTACACCTTAATGGTGTTCGTCATATATTCTTCAATGGTAACTCAGATTTCTCAGGTGTACCAAACCGCCACGATTGGGGGGTAAACTACATGGCACCTTATGATCCGGAAAATACTTATAACAAAGTATTAAGAAATAGCGGTTTTGCTACGGTACGCCCAGATTCCTGGCATTTTGGTGAGGCGGCCCATTGCTTTTGGGCAGAACATGTGTTAAACTACATCAAACTCAACAACTTGGTTTGAACATGCGATACTTACTGATTGACACTGCTAACACATTTTTTCGTGCCCGCCATTCGGCTTTTAGGGCCGCAGATCCTTGGGAAAAGGTAGGCTATGCTCTACACATTGTGATGAGCAGTATCAACAAGGTGCATCGCAAATTCTCTGCAGATCATGTGGTATTCGCACTAGAGGGTCGCTCGTGGCGCAAGGATTTCTACGAGCCCTACAAGAAAAATCGCGCTGTGGCCCGTGCAGCCTTGACAGAAACTGAACGAGAAGAAGATCAGTTGTTCTGGGAAACGTTTGATAGCCTGACTAAATATCTAAGTGACAACACAAACTGTAGCGTGATTCGCCACCCAGAGGCTGAAGCAGATGATGTGATTGCTCGCTGGATTGCATTGCATCCTGAGGATGAACACTACATCATCAGTTCAGACACAGATTTCATACAATTGCTTGCTCCCAATGTCAGTCAATACAATGGTATAACTGACGAACTTCACACCTTGGAAGGAATCTTCGATGCCAAAGGTCGACAGGTCATTGATAAAAAAACTAAACAGCCAAAAACGGTGCCGGATCCAGCCTGGCTGTTATTTGAGAAGTGTATGCGTGGGGACGCCTCCGACAATGTTTTTAGTGCGTATCCGGGAGTACGTGAGAAAGGCACAAAGAATAAAGTTGGTCTCCGTGAAGCCTACGCGGATCGCAATGATAAAGGCTATGCGTGGAACAATCTAATGTTGCAACGTTGGTCCGACCACAATGGTCAAGAACATCGTGTGAAAGACGACTACGAACGCAACTGTACCTTGGTGGATCTCACAGCACAACCTGCAGAGATCAAACTTAAAGTAGACACAGCCATTCTGGAACAGATTTCGCACAAGGACGTGGGACAGGTTGGAGTCAGATTTATGAAATTTTGTGGTAAGTACGAGTTGAACAAACTTTCAGAGTCAGCCGAACAGTATGCTCGCTGGCTCAACGAAACATACAAAGGACACCTAGATGACCAGTGAATTTCCTGCTTATCATGAATTGGATATTACAAAATATCAATTAATTGCTGGAGTTTACACGTTGGGGCTGATAGATAAACATCGTCCAGATATTGAAATAATTCATCCAGAAATGTGGCCACCACCGGAGGTCTATAATCTGGATTATTCATGGCTAGATAAAAAAATTGTGTCTGCGCTAGATCGTGGGAAAACAGTGTGTTTGTTTATATGGGACGAGGATATTTCATTTATTTCATCCTTTATTGAGTGTGTTGTAAAATATCAATCTGACCCTGTGTATGTGATAACTCAACTGGATGATTTTTGCATGCTTAGATATCGAGATCAAGGCATTCAAAATATAATTGAAATTCCATGGTGGTTACTCAATGATTGTTTGTGTTACTACCAGGTGTGCAACAAAAATTTGTTGATTGATAAATTTGATCCTGACTATAATTTTTTATGCATGATCGGTCGAAGTCAATATCACAAAATCGAACTGATAAAAGAACTAGGCTACGCCGGACTGCACCAATTTGGACGCATTACTGTTATGAGTTCAATGATAGATGCAGATATTCAAAATTTTTGTCAACCCTCTGATTTACCTCCTTGGCCTAACATAAATCATCCGCTTGGAAAGACCAGAGCCAATTCTATAATAGGTGGTATACATGTGTCTGGATGTGTTGAAAATTTTTTACAGATAGAAAAACATTTAAGTCATATTCCATTGATTATTAATCCAGAATCAAGTTGCGGAACTTTTCTCACTACTGAAAAAAGTCTTTGGCCGTTGCTGTTGGGTAGATTGTGTTTGATCTCAGGACGATGGAGAATAATGCGTTACATACAAAGATTCTATGACATTGATTTTTCTTCCTATATCAATTTAGAATTTGACGAAATACATGGGTGGACTGATGACTATCATCAAAATCGCGTTCATACAATGATTTCTCACAACAAAGATCTAGTTAAAGATAGCAAAGACATTTACAAAACCCTACAATATGATCTAGAGCAAGCAAGATGGACCATTGGAAAAAACATGTATGAATTTTTTGTGCAACAACTGTTTAAGATTCCAAAAATAAATTAAAGGACCAAGATGAATATTATAGCAAAACCGGTAGTTGACAATCAGTTCTGGATCTTGAAACAGGACGATCGCAAGGTCGGCAACATAGAAGCCACCGATGATGGCTACGCTGTGAAAATTGACAACAAGGTCACCAGTTTCAAGACCATCAATATGATTCGGCAACGAGTGAACATTGAGTTTGAAGCCATTGGCAACCGGCCCAACAAGGAGCCAGCCAGTTATCAAGTACAGGGCTATCCGTCAGGCAGTCGAGTATACAATCCTGTATGGGACGTACAGCAAGGACTGCCTTTGTTTACCAAGAAACGCAAATCAAAGTCATGGTTTGCGGCTGGCTGGTATCAAGTGCGCCAACGCAAGACCTGGTCAGTGACTCAGAGTCCCAAACTTATTACCTTGGAGCGTTATGCTTACCAAGGTCCGTTCCATACCGAAGACGAGGCACGCAATGAACCCCTTCCGTGATCAAGAAAAATTCATGCGGGCCTGTGATCAAACGGTCAACGGACCACCTGGTGCTCAGTTTGACATGTACTGCAATCTCATAGAAGAAGAACACAAAGAACTACTATCGGCATTGGCAGCCAACAACGATGTTGAGGCATTGGATGCCTTGATAGATATTCTTGTTGTCACAATTGGTGCCATACACTCAGCAGGCTTTGATGCCGAAGGCGCCTGGAAGGAAGTTATGAAAACTAACTTTGCCAAAATCGATCGGGAAACAGGTAAAGTTCGTAAGCGTGAAGATGGTAAGGTGTTAAAGCCACTGGGTTGGGAACCACCTGATCTAAAACCTTTTTTGAGACGAGACACGTAGCAACTATGAATATTCTAAGTAGTAGACTATTAACAAGCGGATGTAGTTTTACAGATTATTGTTGGCCAACTTGGAGCGATTATCTCGGAGCCTGTTTTAATGTATATTTAAATTGCGGCCAAGCCGGTAGCGACAATGCTAATATTGCAAGAAGTATATTATCTAATTCAAAAACAGGAGATATTGTAGTAATTTTGTGGTCTGGTTGGAATCGTCATTTAATGTGGGACGTCGAAGGACACCCTGTTCAAAAAAACGATAAAAATCAATGGATATACAATTATGAAAGATGGAATAAAAATTGGCTGGTAAATTTTTATAATCCTGAAGAGAGATTATTTTCTAGTATGGATTACATAAAGATGGTAGATTTAGATAGTCAGGCTAAAGGATATACCGCCTACCATTTTAGTGCATTCCCGTGGCAACTAGGCGAAATAGAAAAAAATATCTCTAAAGATTTTGATAAGATTTTTAGTCAATATCATATACAAAATAACTTTCTATTAGACACCAGCCTTGAAGAATATCAAAAAATCTATAAATTTGATCAACCGGTTAGTAACAAATACAACCAAGGTGACATGCATCCTACACCCTTATGTCAATATCAATATTTATTAAATGTTATTAAGCCTCGACTTGAATTTGACTTTGAATTAGACATTTACGAAGGTGTAATTGTACACGAACAACTGGTCAGAGACGGAAACATAATTGATGATAAACGCATATTACGATAAGATTTATGAGTTTACACATAAACCGATTCATTGATAACATCAAAGCACATGAAAGTCGCAACGCAAAGGACTTCATGTGCCCTATGCGAGATGCCAAAGATCTACATGCTGATATAACCAAATTGTTGTTGGTTGTTGCTGACTTGCAGTCACGACTTCAGGCTCTGCAACAAGAGTCGGTAATCACTGTGGAAGTGGCTGGACGAGACTTCTAAAACTACGTATATTTTGTGATAAATAAATGTAGGAGTTTTATGAATGAGCAGGCCAAAACCACAAGTGCTGATTGAGCACACCAACAAGCAAACCTATAAGACTGAGCAGGTGCTTGCGGCCGAAGGCATCTGGGCGGTGTTCTTTGACAATCAACCCATCAACCTCAAAACTGCCAATCTGTTGACTCAATATCCTGGTCCCAAATACAAAAAGGTCAGTTTCTCCAACAGTGGCCATGCCATCAATTTGGCTCGCAAACTCAACGCACAGTTCCGGACCGACAAGTTTACTGTGGTGTTGCTCCGCAGTGGGGATAAGATCTATCCCAATGCGAGATAAACTTGCTGTTACTCAAGCCCTAATTGCGCAACTCAAACCTGATGACCGTCCTGGTATCAATTCAGCCATGCGTGACTGGTGGCAGAATCTCAGAGATGGTTCTGGCCTACGATTGACAGCAGAAGGTTATGCCGTTATGCGGCAGTTGGGTGTGGAGAGTTATCACTTTGATATACGACCGGACCAAATGACTCCTCGACTACTGGTGCAGTTGGACAAGAGATTACAAGATCCATATTTTCTCAAAGCAGATAGACGCAAGCCCTGGATTGAATTCTACGGCAGTCGAGAGGCCTTGTTGGCCAACTTGTATGGGGACTTGAGTCGTTTCCTGGAAAATTACAATTAAACCCAAAGTATTACTTTTTGAGGCGTGCAAAAATGTAACCCAAAGTATTACTTTTAGGGGTTAGAAAAAGTAGTACTTTTGTAGTACTAGATTTTGGTTGACCCAAAATGCCCTTTTTGCTATAATACTTGTATGGAAGCAAAAAAGCAATCACGCAAAAAACGAGTAGATCGTACCCATATTGTATACTTCATCCAAATTGGTTTGGAGTACTACATCGGTATCACTGCAAAGACTCAGCGTACAATCACGATGAGCCTTCGTAGCCGCATCAACAAGCACATTTATCGTAGCCGCACTGAAGACAAGTCTTGGAACCTGTACGAAGCAATTCGTGCTGGTGGAGAAGCCTCTGTCAACTATGCCGTCATCGACGTGGTGCGTGGCAAGGATGCGGCTCACAAGTTAGAACGCGAACTTATCCGCCAGTACATGCCCTCACTCAACACTGACGTTCGCGTCAAAGCGGTTGACCAATAATTCCCGTTTTGCTAAAATACTTGTATAGAAACTAAAAAGGAGCCTGACATGAACATCACGACAGCAATCGCCCAACTCAAACGAGAACAAGAGTTCTTGGGCTTGGGCCTGTTGGAACTTTTGGCAGACATTCAAGCAAATGGTAGCATGGTCTACAATGAACGTACCATGCAGGCCTTTCGTGTGTTTATGGCGGAAGGTGCCAGAATGTTTGCACCCGTGGAGGCCTAAAATGAAATTTTATTCACCACTTGACGAGCGTATGAACGCAGACATTGATGCTATTATTGAGAAACTGCAAGCGGCCAAAACCAGTAGAACCTATCTACAACGTGCCGCATTGGTGGGCAAAGTTGCCGAACAGTGCCAAATGTTTGAGTTTTATTGGGAAGATAGACTTTACAATTTAATGGATTAAATGTTTAATGTAAAAACACCCACTGACGAACATGAGTTTGAGTCCTTGGACCAGGCCATGGCCCATGCCCGAACACTGGGTGAGTTTGTTACTATCACAGGCAACGGTATGGAGATTGTGGGTGTGTTTGGTACTGACTCAGTTGAAAACGGCCGGTGCCCCAACGGTGAGGCATACACATGGATGAAGCGGAGATCACAGTGAACCAGCAGATCAAAAAACTAATGGGGCAGACGCTAGATGACAAGTTCAAGGAAACTTGGAGCACCATGACGCCCGAGGACTTGGAAAAATTTGTAAAACACTTTGCTGAACTGCTGGTCCGCGACTGTGCTGACGTTGCCTATCGCTTTGATGGTCTTACACTGGGACAAGGCTACACCATTGCCAAGCACATCAAAAAGAACTATGAGATTGAACTATGAACGAACAAATTCGAAAACTTGCTCACGAGGCTGGATTGCCTACATACAATCCAGAAGGTATTCCAACTAAGTTAGAAAAGTTCGCCGAGTTGATTGTTCGGGAATGTGCTCAGGTCGCGGACCAATGGGTCAATGACGAAGACAATGGCCACAACTTGGTCAGTGACCGATTGCGACAACATTTCGGAGTTGAAGAATGAATAAGATTAGTCAATATCTGATGAGCATCAATCGTCCGCCTTATGTGGCTGGTCGGCGGGTAGGGCAGGCCACGCCCTGTCAAAGTTATAGCGAGCCTGCTTGGTTTATCTCGTTCCTGGATGGCTATACTCATATCAACAACCCTGTGTTCACAGATGAAGATGGTCTGAACTCGGCACCCACTATTCACGAATACGCAACAAATTTAGGATATGAACCATGTATGAACTGATATTTACATTTTTGGTTGTGACCAAGGCCGGGCTTCCTGGCTTTCACATAGAGTACATGGGTCAATTTAGAGCCATAGAGGATTGTGAAAAAACTCGAGTGGTCATGATCGAATACACAGACCGATTGGTACGAGAAAATAGAATGTTTCCCGGTGTGTTTGAATGCAGAAAGGTTCAACGATGAACCGAGAAATTACACTAACACCTGAGGGTGGCCGATTCTATCGCGCCATGGCATTCCATTGGGTCACAGTGGCCTTATGTTTGCCGCCCTTGATGGCACTACATGATTGTAGCAATATTGAATCCATTTTGGTTTAGAGATTCAATGTTTAACTGGGTAGAACGACGAGTCAACTCATTCACACGTTGGCGTAATAATGTGAAATACCGGATCTATCTCAACTGTGATCCTGTTGTTTGGCACACCCTTCGAGGAGATTTAAAATGACCATGCCCGCTGGCCGATACTACATCGGCGATCTTTGTTACGTAATGCACGACGTCTGGGACGAGGTTTGTAATTTGTTCTTCCCGCCTCACGAGCCCGCAGGACGTGGCCATGAAGGTGAGTTCGTTCTGAAGGACGGTCGACGCTTTGCCAGTTTTGGCACTGCCTATGGCGATGGCACATATCGTTCCAGTATCAGCACTGAACACTCGGTAGACTCTGGCTCTATTGGTTGTATCCGTGTTGAAGACATTCGCGATGATGCATATGATGATATAGAACGCCTGGGTGCCATTATTGATTTCGCTGAGTCATTTGAAGTTGACAGCGATGCTGGCCTACTTAAATTTGGGCATGTGTCGATTGAAACCAACAACGACTACGAATTTGAAGAATGAACAAAGTTGTTCGTGACGGTCTGGTAGCGGTACTGTATTCGCCCCAATTTGGTGGCGGTTGGTATACCTGGAATCCCGGCCATCCCGAAATCTTGTTTGATCCTGCCATAGTTGAATTTGTAGAACAGGGAAAGACCGAAGAACTACAGGTGTATGTCACGCTGAAATATCCTGACATCTACACTGGTGGCATGGAAGGCTTGACCATTGAATGGATTCCGCAAGGTGTGCGTTTTAGAGTAAACGAATATGACGGCAGTGAAAGCATTGAAATACAGGATCATGTGAACTGGCTTGAGGCTTGACACTAAATAGTTTTCCTAGTATAGTATTTGACACACAACGGACGCCGTATTGGTCGCAGGCCCTAGACTCATAATCTAGTTCGAAAGACACTGTGGGTTCGAATCCCACCCGTTGTACCAACACAACCATGACCAAAGTAAATTCTAGTCCCCAACGTCACACATTCCAACACGGCAAAATTGAGTTGGAAACCGTGCTGAAAGATATCCGCAATCAGGATCGCCTAAAACTGGCTGATCCAGAGTGGCAAAAAGACAATCTAGAGTACGACTTGCGTAGTACCAAATGGATCTGCGACAAGACCAAAAGTACCAAGACCTATGCTCAAAACTTGTATGCGGCCCTGTGCAACAATGACTTTCAAAAGAACGCGGTATGGACCAGGCTTGAAGACAAAGTATGGAGTTGTAGTTGGCGTCATGCCGGGGGTATTGTGGCTGACATGCGTGAAGAGGGTGACTACATTGACTGGTACTGCTCGGGCATACAGGGCGAGCCTGATGAGTCATGGATAGACTTGGGCCATATTCCTGAAGGCACTGTAACAGATCAAATCCGTGAAGACTTGTTTCGCCTGGGCTGGCTGGTGCTTGAGTCTAAGAACTAAAATTTTCTATAATCCACATAGAAAAATACAATAGCAAAAATCTTGTTTTTGCTTGATTTCATTGATATATACTATTACAATATATACTCAGTGCAAATACTGAGTTTCATTTCAACAAGGAGATTATCAATGAAAACTGTAGGCGATCGTTTGACCCCATTTGCCATCACCGGCGTAAAACCCGGACAACCTGATGACGCTTTCTATACCATCACTGACGAATCATTTGAAGGCAAGTGGAAAGTGATTGTGTACTATCCAAAAGATTTTACATTTGTGTGCCCCACAGAAATTGTAGCATACGATAAACTGGCTCAAGACTTTGAAGACCGTGATGCAGTATTGCTAACAGGTTCAACAGACAACGAGTTCTGCAAAGTGGCATGGCAAAAGAGCCACGATGACTTGCGTAAGATCACGCATCATCAATTTGCTGACACACAGCGCGGTGAGTTGAGCCTGATTGAGCAGTTAGGTGTATTCTACGCTCCAGCAGGTGCGGCACTTCGCGCAACATTCATCATTGACCCTAACAACGAAATTCAACACGTCTCTGTCAACAACCTGAATGTTGGTCGTAGCCCAGAAGAAACCTTGCGTGTTCTTGATGCCCTTCAAACAGGCGAACTGTGTGCATGTAACCGTACCATCGGCGGCGAGACTCTGTAATGTTAGAAACCATCTGCGAAACACTGGTAGAAGCCTATCGTAGAAACTGGATTACCAGTCGCGATGGTAATGTCAGCATACGCCACCATGACCGTGATCATTTTTATATCACACCGTCGGGTGTGCGTAAGCAAACACTACAACCAGATCAGTTTAAAAAAATCCGGCTGATCAACAGTATCAGTGCCGCACCACCATTTTTGACCCAGACATGGCAAGAGGATGATTACACAGACATCAGCAGTAATCTCAGACCCAGTGGTGAGATACCCTTGCACTTTGGTTTACAACGGCAAATGGGCCAACATGCCACGGATGTGCGTGTGGTTGTGCATTTACATCCTACCTATTGTGTTGCGGCCATGCATGCGGGTATTGACTTGAGTACTATTGTCACGGACTTTCCAGAACTGAGTCGTTACACCAAGGTTGCACCTAATGTAGGCGATGTCAAACCCATCAGTCAAGAACTTGCAGACTGTTGTCATCACAATTTGAAATTAGATTCTGATGGCACGATTGCCTATGACATTGTGGGCATCAAAGGACATGGTGTTGTGGCTATTGATACCTCACCATGGCGGGCTTTTGAGCATATTGAGAGATTGGAACATATTTGTAAAATTGTATTATCATCAAGGAGATTTCAATGACAGCATGGGTTGATCAACTCAAAGAAGGCTTGCCCGAGTATGCCAAGGACACAAAGTTAAACTTGGACGCAGTGATCAAGCGTGGCACCATTGATCCAGAGCAAGCAGAAGCCATTGCCTTGGCGGCCGCCTTTGCCACAGGCAATGGTAAATTGGTATCATTCATCCAAAGCAACATTGCCAACACAGTGGAACGTGATGCGGCACTTACAGCCGGTTCAATCATGTCAATGAACAATACTTGGTATCCTTACGTTGAAATGGCGGAAGATCCTGCACTCAAAGGCTTGCCAGCACAACTTAGAATGAATGCCATTGCCACACACGGTGGAACTACCAAGGCTCGCTTCGAAGCCTACAGTCTGGCCGCTTCAATAGTAGGCAAGTGCCATTTTTGTGTGCGGGCTCACTACGAAACCTTGAAAAAGGAAGGCTACTCAGTTGAACAACTGAGAGATATTGGTCGTATTGCGTCTGTAATTGCCAGCGTTGCTCGTGTGCTGAACAGTTGAGCAAGAAGCAAAACCAGTTGACCGGTGTTGGTCATTGAAACTGTTGCGAAGCACTTCACATTGAGTCAAGGTCTCAACAGGCCTTGACTCTTTGATCAAGGTATGATCGGCAGTGAAAATAAACAAAGTCAAAATGTATTCCATATGATTATATATCCTACTAAACGTTGGAAAATGCCTGGTTTGTTATACAGAGTTTTTGGATTAATATAACCTGCAAAACTAATACTTTTGTATTATTGACCAAAATCTCCATCTGTGTTATAATTACACACTAAGGAGAAAAAAATGCCATGGATTGAAAACGTAGCCGCCGCAGATGTACCCATGAGGTTTCATCACGAGGCTGGTGAAAATTCCATGTTGATTCAGATCATGGATCCGTGCCCTACATGGTGGCCCAATCCTGCGCATAACTTTCGAGAAACACATCGTTTTGAATTTTTGGATGCCGAAGACAAGGACGGCTTTCCAGACGAGACAAAGATCAGCGATGTCCAGGCTCAAGAGATTGTGCGCCTGTTGCAACATGCACTGGCCAATCACATGAACGTGGTTGTGCATTGTATGGCAGGACTTTGCCGTTCAGGTGCAGTGGCCGAGGTTGGTGTGATGATGGGCTTTGATGATTGTGAACGCACTCGTATACCTAACATTCGCGTCAAGCATCGCTTGATGAAGGCCTTGGGATGGACATACGACAAAAACGAACAGCCAGACGAAGCAGCCTGGCGCCGAATGAAACTAGATTATTAAGGAGGCAACGATGCCCGCAGTATTTTTGACAAGCGACACACACTTTGGACACGCAGGTGTATGTCGTTTCACGCACCCAGATGATCCTGAAGTGAAATTGCGTCCCTGGACTGATCCAGACGAGATGGATGAAGCCATGATCAAGAACTGGAACGAACGTGTTCGCCCCAGCGACAAGGTCTACCACTTGGGTGATGTGGTGATCAACCGTAGAGCCTTGAAGACATTGAGTCGTTTAAACGGCGACAAGGTTTTGATCCGTGGCAACCACGACATCTTCCGCGATGACGAGTACCGCGAGTACTTTCGTGAATTGCGGGCGTATCATGTGTTGAACGGCATGATCTTGAGTCATATCCCTGTGCATGAAGCAAGTTTGGGTCGCTTTGGTGTAAACATTCACGGCCACTTGCATGCTACTCGTGTTAAGCGAGCACGTGGAGTTGACGCAAAGACTGGGACTGTGTTATACTCTACTGAGATTGATCCACGCTATCATTGTGTTTGTGTGGAACAAACTGACTTTGCACCTATCTTGTTTGAAGACGTGATCCGGCGTATTGAAGCAGAAGGTGGTGTAGTTGGGTTTAAATCCGGCAACGGCCCTACAATGTAAATTTTTACAAAAGGTAAATAAAAGTTCACACAAGGGGTTGACAAGGTATAAATAAACCTATACAATAAGCACATGATGAAACATTCCGCACATTATTCAAGACCAGTTTATCAGAAGACGCTAAGTCTGGGCACATGCCCCGCCTTGTGGTCGGCAATTGAGAACATGAATAATGGTCGTGAATCAGACAACAATAGGGTCCAAGGAGACAGAGTATAATTTAATACATACTCATACTTCAAAGACCCTGGATTAAAAACCCAGGGTTTTTTGTTTTTGATAAAGGAAAAAATGACAGATACAAAATCTAAACGTCAGGCAGAATACACGCGACAGCACACACTAACCGAAGCAGATCTTCGCAAGATGATGGCAGAAAAGTTAGAACGTGCTCGAGCGTGGCATAATGCCCTTATCAAACGACGAGTTCTACAAGAGAACCGTTGATTCACCTAGTGGTGACAGGAAACGCGATCCCGCAACACACTCTAAACAGTTGCAAATGGGCGGCCTCGGGGATGGAGTTCTTCTTGTAGAACAAAAAATCCGAGCGTATCGAAGCATATCAGTTGCCAAAGGCATCGTGCGGCCATTCAAGGTCGGGGTTTGTGATCTTGGTGTGCTTCGATACACACATTTGCAAGAGTGTGTTCATACCCTGGTGGCGAAATTGGCAGACGCACTTCTCTCAAAAGGAAGAAGGAAAAACACCTAAGTTGTGAGTTCGAATCTCATCCAGGGTACCATGTTGGAAGATAATGCAGGTGCGTTGGTGCGCCGACTGGCCTTGAAAACCAGGTTCCGAGAAATCGGATGGGGTTCGACTCCTCTGTCTTCCGCCAAGTTGTTCGGGAATAGTGTAATGGTAACACCACAGACTTTGACTCTGTTATTCTAGGTTCGAGCCCTAGTTCCCGTGCCAAAACAACTGTTGTAAAAACGCAACAGCCAGCATTGACCAATAATCCAGTTGATGCTACAATAGAACTTAACAAAGCAACAAAGTAGATCGCGACTGGTTGCACAAGATCTTTAAAATCAACAAAGAGGTTACCAGACCCGTTAGTGGCGTTGGTAGAGGTTGTGAGTGTACCGGCGGGTACACGCCTACTACCAGTCATGAAGCCGGCTCTCCCCCTGGCGGGGTGATCCAGAAAAGCGGCGGATCGTCTGGCAGTAATGACCGTGGTGACTTGGCCTCGCAAGCCAAGCAGAACGAGATCCACAACGGTTCCTCAATGTAAAACTACATGCTCGGTTCATCTAGTGGCCCAGGATAGTGCCCTTTCACGGCATTCACACCGGTTCGAATCCGGTACCGAGTACCAAGGTTTTTATAGTCAAGCATCGATAAGGTATCGTGGCAGGACGCTGTCACTATGCGGGCCCAACCGGCCGGGAACGGGTCCTAATATAACTGCATCGGCTGTGGAACGGAAGCACCGGACTCCTAAATTGGCATTCTCGGTGCTTGACTATAAGAATTTGGTCTCAAAGTGTTCATGGACGCACACGAGCCTGTCACGCTCGAAGAAGGGGATCGTTACCCCTTGAGACCGCCAAGTTTGAAGCCACACCGCCTGGGCACTTCTCTCAGCAATGAGACACTAGGTCCTGCAACCGTGGCTTCTCCCTTTATGGAGTTGACCGTGACTGATACATTACGAGACTTGTTGTCAGGTGCCTCAGCCATCATTGACCATGTTGCAGGCAATCACAGTTATAGCACAAGATTGCAGTCCATGGGATTTCAATCAGGACAAACTATTCGGGTTCTCAGAAGAACCGCTCATGTCATGCATGTTCGCGTGGGTAGTACTGAGTGGGCCATACGTGATCAAGATGCAGAATTAGTAAAAATTATTCCGGAAAACCCGAGCAAGGTGCATGGGCGTGACTGTTAATCACTGGTTAGAAGGGTTCGATTCCCTTATCCGGAGCCAAATTGCCTCTGTAGTATAATGGATAATACACTGGTCTACGAAGCCGGGAATTGTGGTTCAATTCCATACAGAGGCTCCATTCATGCCCCTTTAGTTTAAAAGTAAAACAGACGCTTGATAAGCGTCAGTCGGAGGAGCGTTACCTCCCGGGGGTACCAGTTTTTAAAAGGAGAATGCGATGAAACGCAAGATGACCGTCAGGCAACGTAACCCCTTCGTTGCATTGGCTATGAAAAGAAAAGCGGGTAGCCATCGAAAAACCAACAAAGAGGTTCGTCGATTAGATAAAATGCGAGGCTATAGTTAAGCGGTTATAACATCACCCTTTTAAGGTGTAAGACCTCGGTTCGAATCCGAGTGGCCCTACCATATGAAAACACATTGTGGCGAGTTTATGAGTAGCCTGGGAACACGGCAGTAGACCCAATATGTCATAACGTTAGCCTGATATCAGCAATGTGTTTCCATATGGTGTCCATAGTTTAGTGGCAAAACCGCGGGTTGTGATTCCGCTATCATGAGTTCGATTCTCATTGGATACCCCAAGGATGAGTAGCATAATGGCAGTGCGCCTCCTTCATACGGAGTAAGGTGGTAGTTCGACTCTACCTTCATCCACCAAAATAGTTTTGCCCTGGTAACCGAATTGGTATAGGTACTGGTCTTAGAAACCAGGTTCTGAGAGTTCGAGTCTCTCCTAGGGCACCACGTAGTTTATGTCTTGTAAGTGTTACGGTAGCACATCAGTCTCCAAAACTGAGGGCTGGGGTTCGACTCCCTAACGAGACGCCAAATCGGGGCTGGTAGTTAAATGGGATAACGGTGGCTTTGCAAGCCTCAGTTGGGAGTTCGATTCTCCCTCGGTCCACCAAAAATTCGGAGGTATCGCATAGCGGTCGATTGCACGGGACTGTAAATCCTGCGCCCTACGGGGCCTCGGTGGTTCAAATCCATCTACCTCCACCACTTGCCTCGTTCGTCTAATGGTAGGGCCGCGTGTTTACACCGCGCAGACGGCAGTTCGATTCTGTCACGAGGTACCATTGACACACAATAGATAATTGTGTATAATACATGTAAATAGAAACAACGCAACGGTGGCAGAGTGGTCCAATGCATGGGATTGCAAATCCCAAAAGCCGCTGGTTCAAATCCAGCCCGTTGCTCCAAACGTTCCAGCGTCACTGGATACTCTGGTCCCAGAGGATGAGAAGTGTGATGACACACACGGGCGGTTCTGAAGAGTCAAATCTTCACAGTAGAGATACTGCGGTCTAGCCTCAACCGGCGTTGGCAATACGAGAACTGATCCCTGTCGAGAAGCGGGTGGAGGCCGTGTGTGATGGTATATGAGAAAGACGGCGTAATGGCACGAAAACTTGTATGCTTGATGCGGTATAATTACCGCCGGGGGACGCAGAGCATATATTAGGAGAATTATATGCCAATGTATGAAACAACTGTGAGAACACCACAAGGTGAAGAAAAGAAAAAAATCTATGCGGACACACCGCAAGAGGCTAAGAAACTTTTTGAACAACTGTACGGTGGTCCAAGAGCAGTTCCGTATATTCCACATATTATTCCAAGTTAATTACCGCGGGGTGGAGAAGTAGTATCTCACTAGGCTCATAACCTAGAGATCGGCGGTGCGATTCCGCCTCCCGCAACCAATCAGCCCCTATAGTTAAATGGCAGAACATCGGTTTTGTAATCCGAGGACGGGAGTTCGATTCTCTCTAGGGGCACCAATTTGAATAAGGAATTTTTCATTATGAGATGTTTGGAAGAAATTCAAAAAGATAATTTACCAATAATTGTATTAGGGTCTTGTTTGAGTTTGCCCACTATAATCGAATCATGTGAGGCTTCTGGAAGAAAAATCATTGCAATAATTGATAATGATTATGTTGATCAAACAAACATGTATGGATTTCCAGTTTTTCAGGAATCTTGGCTTGATTCTATAGAAACAACTCATTATGAATTTTTTATTGCTTCAGTTTGGACCCCAGGAAATCATGTTGTTACAAAACGTAGCAATAATAAAAGAGATCATTATATCAATTTAATGCAAATTAAAAAATTAACAGGAGCAACAATAATTCATCCTAGTTGTGTGATTTCACCAAATGCATTGATCGGGAGGAATGTAAGAATTGGAGCAATGACTGTGGTAGTTCATGGGACAGAAATCCATGATCACGTGCTGATCAAAGAACAGTGTTATATAAGTCACGACGTGAAAATTGGAAAAAATTCAGTAATACAAATCAAAGCCTGCATCACTGGCCATGTACACATTGGAGCAAATACCTATATTGGAGTAGGCTCTACAATAATGCATCGCGTTCAATCAGCCGCCCCGACAATCATTGGTGACAATGTACTTGTTCATCCGAAATTGTTGGTCATTCAAGATTTGCCTAATGATTCTGTTGCCAGTTTGAAAAATAAAAAATATTCAAGAATCTTTTAAATCGTTTTGCAATTTTTTTAAATGAGAGAATCTTTTCATACGATTATAAATTTTGATTACGCCACGAGCGGCATGTTCCGGAAAAAAAATAGGAAAAATTGCATGGATAAAACTACTCAATGACAAAAATAAAAGATGACCGCTATTGGTCAAACTATGTTTTAAATGATACCAATATGTCATTCGACTATTTTCAAGATGAATTTTTGTGCTAATCATTGTATAATATTTATTTGATTTTTTGTACAATACAAAAATTAACTTTTTAATAGGAGTGTAAATGCTAGATTATATCATTACTTTTATTGCAGTATTTGCCACTGATTTGATCTACATTCTTTTTGTAAAATCAATTCAAGACAATCAGCCTTGGCGTGCCGCATGGTGGTCAATGGTTTGTACGCTCACAGCCTCAGTGGCTGTAATCAACTACACTGAAAATCACTTGGCCTTGATTCCAGCCCTGGCAGGTGCCTTCTTTGGTGCCTATGTAGGCATGAAATACAAGAAAAAAATCATCTCCGATTAGTATAGCCTGGTAGTACCCGTGGTTTGGGACCATGAAGCGGGAGTTCAAATCTCTCATCGGAGACCATAAGCGTTGTATCAAGCACAAACTCACGTGGAGGATTTATCAGTTGAGGATCTGGTACAAAGTCTCTGCGCACAGTAAAATACCCATGCTCTTGATAAACGCCTTCGGCAGCCACACGATACAATGCTTCAATGCCATGCTCGTTGTCATATTTCATAGACCTATTTATTCTGGCGTTAGTATAATGGATCAATACAGCGGGCTTCTACCCCGCGAATGTGGGTTCGATTCCTGCACGCCGGACCACAGTTAAATAAAAGAAAGCACTTATGAAGAAGATCAATCTAGACGAAGTAAAAGCGTTTATTGAAAAGCAAACTCCAGAGACCAAAATCTACTTGGGTTGCGACTCTGAACGTCTCAAAATCAACGGTGTCTGGCATGCTGATTATGTGCTGGCCATTGTGGTTCACATCAACGGCAACAACGGTTGCAAACTGTTTGGAGAAATTCAACGTGAACGAGACTGGGATCAAAAAGCCAGCCGGCCATCTATGCGACTAATGAATGAAGTGTACAAAATCAGCGAATTGTATCTAAAACTTCATGAAGTGTTAGAGGGTAGAGATGTCGAAGTTCATTTGGACATCAACCCCGACGAACATCACGGATCAAGTTGTGTTATCAGCCAGGCTGTGGGTTACATCAAAGGTACCTGCAATGTCATACCTTTTGTCAAGCCTGATGCTTTTGCAGCCAGTTACGCCGCAGATCGTTTCAAAGGTCTCTCAAAAGTTGCATAGAACAACCGCGGATGAAGTGTTTTGGGTTACACGTCAGTCTTCCAAACTGAAATAGACGAGTTCGAATCTCGCCTTCCGCTCCAGAATTGACAACACACTGAGTTTGTTGTATAATTACATTGAAGGAACGGTCCCATAATGGTATTGGAGCAGATTGCTAATCTGTCGGCTGGTTTAATCCGGCTTCGGGGTTCAAGTCCCCGTCGTTCCGCCAGACAATGCGGCTATGGCGTAGTAGGAAACGCATGTGCTTGCCAAGCATAAGTCACGAGTTCGACCCTCGTTAGCCGCTCCAGGTTGAGTAAAGAAAGCGTGTTAGAAACTCATTGACGATGGGCCCAACTATCAGGGACACTACGTTAATCCAGAGCCGCTGAACGGGCGAGAGCCGCGGTAGACTGCCAGTCACAGTCGTGTCATGCTTCTGGAGGGACGGGAGTGCAGAGATGTATTCCGCACCCTTAAACACAAGATAGTGCTTTCTTTATTTCATTGCTCTTGTAGTTAAGTGGCATAACGAATCCATGGTAAGGATTAATCGACAGTTCGATTCTGTACTAGAGCACCATTTATTTCACAGTGGCTAGACGCAGAGTCTTGAGGATGCAGATGTACATCCAGCCTATGTCAAATTCAAACCAGCGTTGACTTAGACGAGGGCTTGCTGGGTCTAAGTGATGATTGTTGTGCAGTTCTTCCCCGCCAATCACAACGCCCCAGGGAATGATGTTTCTACTGAGGTCTCGAGTTTCGCCATTGCGATAGCCCCACCAGTGTGCTAGACCGTTGATCACACCAGCGGCCCAGAATGGAATCCATATCATCTGTATGCCCCAGATTATGGCGCCAACCCAACCAAAGAGCCAGAGGTTGAGCACAAGGAAAATGCCAATGCCAAATCTACTGTGAGGAGTGTATATGTTGCGCTCCAGCCAATCAGCAGGAGTGCCGCGACCATATGTGCTAACCATATCTTTATCTTTTGATGCTTCATGATACAATATTGCTCCTTGAAATAACACTTGCCAGATTCCATACACATAAGGGCTATGCGGATCACCTGCACAGTCACTGTATCTATGATGCTTGCGGTGTATGGCCACCCACTGACGTGTGATCATGCCTGTGGTGAGCCATAACCAAAATCGCATGAAGTGTTCTATTAGGGGATGAAATGTTACAGATCGATGTGCTTGTGATCTATGCAGATACAGCGTGACGCAGGCTATGGTGATATGTGTTACTGTTAAAGTGTATAAGATTTCTGTCATTGCTTACTTATCCACAGCGGCCCTTAGTTCAATGGATAGAATACGTGGCTTCGAACCATGTGGTGGGAGTTCGATTCTCTCAGGGCCGGCCATCTATGTTTGTATATGTTTCCTACAACTGATTCAAATTCAAGTCTGTCTGCAGGGTCGTGTACTGACTCAAGTATTGTTTTGCTCAAAGTTTTTACAAATTCCTTTTGAGTCTTAGTAATTTTGTAATGTTGGCTTTGGTGTTGTAGGGACTCAACAATCTCTTGTTTTTCAGAGTCACGAAACACAGACCAACCAAGGTAACGTGGTTGCACCAAATTGGTCACTCGTGTTGATCTAAGTTGTCTATTACACCAGTCTAATGTAGGCACCAGTTGCTGGACATTCAGTACCTGTGCTACAAAATGAAAATTTATTTTGGCATCTGGCAATTGTTTCAGCAACAAAGATACATTTTTTGTAAATGTTTCCCATTCTGCTGGGTACCTCATGATTTCATAACCTTGTTCATACCCATCTATACTGATCTGTAATTCCAATTTGGACATTTTTTTTAATTTTTCTATATGAGAATCTAACAGCACTGTGGCATTGGTCACCACTCTAAATGGTATGTTTTTTTCAATTACAAAATCCATTATTTGTAGATTGTTTTTGGTCAGGAAAAATTCTCCGCCAATAACACTTATACTTTCAATATCGCCAACTTTGTGCAATATTTCTAACTGTTTGTCGCTGGTATTTGTTTCTCTGCTAAAGTTGATTGCTTCAATACCGATACTGTGCCTTTCTTTGGCCAATGCTGTGCTATAGGAAGGCCCGCACATGACACATTTTAGATTGCACACATTACTGGGCATGATTTCGTATCTCACACCTGATAGATTATTCAATGCCTGGTTGGCATGATGCCTATAACTGGTTTGTCCTTGTTCTTCTTGTTGCCTACAAGTTTGACACCCAGTGGGCCATGTTGTTGCTGTTTTTAATTCCTGAATTTCTGCACTAGAATAATATTGTTCAAGAGTGCTGTAATGGTTACTTGTCTTGTATATGCAACAAGGCAAAACTTTTACTTGCGAGTCAGGAGTTGTGTCAAGTCGTATATTATGATGTATGGCAGCACAGTAGAAATTGTTCATAGAGTATTTAATTTGCGTATCCAATGACTGTAGTAATTTGCCCCTTAAACTAATCTAGTGAAAGTGCAGGACTGAAAATCCTGAAAGCCAGGAGCGTAACCTGGAGGGGGCACCAACTAAATATCATATGTCTTACAAAACTTACTACTGCGAGCACTGTAGATCCCCTTATGGCTGGGTGCAACAACAACAAACACCGGGATATTGCAGTGCTCGATGCCGCAGTGCAGACGCCAGTCGCCAGGCCAAGAAATCATTTGATCAAATACAACTGGATCGAATAGCCAGTAGAATTCCAACAAGTGCAAAAAATTCAGATACTCTCGCACCACGGCAAGATCGTGAGCCAACACAATTACGCGAACAACGTTGTGAATGTTGTGGCATTACAGAATACAATGGCCTACCTATTAAGTTCAAGTGGTTCCGTATTGATGGCAATGAGAACAATGACAACCCGCCTAATTTAAGATTGTTGTGCCCCAACTGCTTGAGTCAACAGACTACATAGGATTTTTGTCATGCGACCAGCAATGATTTGGATTTTGAGTTTCAGCGTATTGGGTCCTGAGCCGCACTATCAAGAAATACCCAAGTTCACCAGTCGCGAACAATGTGAAGCGGCCCTGCAACAAAAACGTGAAGAGTATCGTGCCCAGCGTAAACAGATTGCGGGCACTTGTACACAAAGCACTCAAAGTGCGCCCAAACAAACGCCAAGCATGCCGGCTCATTAATGGTTGACAAATAACTAAAATGAATATATAATAACGAGAACAGCGTAAACTGTTATTGAGAAAAGGATTCTGGACGCGGGTGCGAATCCCGCCAGGTCCACCAAAAGAATATTTATGATTGAAGCAATTGGATTTTTTGTTACATTGTTAGTTTTAATGTGGATAGCAACAATCTTGGGTGAAATATTTTTTTGATGGGCCTGATATAGATTCGACAGGGTCAAGAGTAAAAGTAATGGCGCTCGGCAATGTAGAAGCCGTTAGGGTTGGGGATTCCCGGCCGAAGACACAAAAAACGTAAATGCAAACGACGAACAGTTCGCTTTGGCAGCCTAAACACTGCCTAGGGTAGGAAATACCTCGTAACAGAAACCACCAAGCCCACTTCGGTGGGCTTTTTCTTGGCTAAATATCGGCATGATAGTTTATATTCACGGTGCCAGTGCCACCGCCGAAAGTTTCACACACATAAGAGAATACGTCAGAGAGCATACAGAACTGCCAGATACTGCCTTGGAATACAAAAGCGATGATGGGTTTGATAACAATCTTGGTCGCATGATGGGTCAACTGGATGAGGCCGAACGGCTGTTCTTTGTAAGTCACAGCCTGGGTGGTATCTATGCCTTGTACTTGGCCAATCACTATCGTGACCGCACCCTGGGTGGTGTGAGCCTAAGCACACCCTATGGCGGAAGCAAACAGGCTGACTTTGCCAGATACTTTTTGCCATTCAATCAACTCATGAAAGACGTGGGCACTATGAGTGAGCCCATGGCAGAATCTCGTAGACTGCCAGCACCACCTAACTGGACCAATGTTGTGACCACTGTGGGCGACAGTCCTTGGATTGTTGAACCCAATGACGGGGTAGTGACCTTGGCCAGCATGAGATATCGCAAAGACTTTGAACTGGTAGAATTGCCACTCAATCACTATGAAGTTGTGCTGAGCAATCAAGTGGTGCGACTGATCTTGGACCGGATTCAGCAGGCCTTATGAAACCAGTGTTAATCCTACAACACCAAACGCCCGAACGTCCGGCCTATCTTGTGACATGGTTGGCCCAGCACAATATCGAATATGAAACTCGCTGTGCAGGTGCTGGGCAAGAATTTCCCCAATCAATAGAACCTTATTCAGCCCTGGCTATCATGGGCGGTGGCATGAGTGCTAACGACCCGTTGTTATCAAATCGTCAAGCAGAAATTTTAATACTACAAGCCATGCGCCAGGATCGTCCAGTTGTAGGGCATTGTTTGGGTGGGCAACTCATGAGTCGGGCCTTGGGCGGTACTATTGGTCCGTCACCGCAACCTGAGATAGGATGGCAGCCCATTGAGTATACAGATGACCCTGCTGTTGAGGCATGGTTCGGTCCCACACCCACTGACACTGTGATCCAGTGGCACTATGAAACCTTTAGCATACCTGCGGGCGCCACACGTCTAGCAGGGTCAGCGGCCTGTCCAAACCAAGCCTGGGCCATGGGTCCACACCTGGCCATGCAGTTTCACATAGAAATGGATGCTGATAAAGCCCGTGAATGGGCCAACGACGAAGATCCCAAATGGGCCGCGGCCCGAGCACAATATGTTACTGTGCAGGATCGAGATGCTATTTTGAGTGGGATTGAGCCACATTTGGCACAACATCAAGCCACTGCTGATCACATTTACCAAACTTGGTTAAAACCTACACTTTGGGCTAAAAACCTGTAAACCGATCCTGAGTCGCAGGCGTTGTATATGTATGTCAAGGAGACATCAATGACTTATGCCAAATGCCTAAACTGGGACAAACCAGGAAAAAATGAAATACCCCGATTCATGCCTGTCAATCTAGCACGATTTAGCCGTTGTCCAGATTGCGATATCAAGCGTAGTGCCGCATGCAAGGATCCTGTTTGCAGTCGAACCAAAAATCCTTAATACTTATTTGTTGGTGAGTTTATAACCAAAACACATTGCTTGTGCTTGACAACTGTGTTACAATTGTTGATAAACAAAGGAGAACCCATGTCAAGACTCAGCAGTGAACTAGCAGTAGAACGAATTGGCAATCGTTACGATTTAATTTTGGTGGCCAGCCGACGTGCCCGAGAACTCAGCCGTGGCGATCGACCACGGGTAGATCCGGGCAAGAGCAACATCAGCACCGCCCTGTTGGAAATCGAAGCAGGTGCTGTGGATCGCAGTTATCTCTACAAGAAACAAGATCTATCAACTCAAAGTCACCATAGGAAATACGCATGATCAAACCCGGACCAAGTTATCGAATGAGTCGTTCCAACAAAGTGCTTTTGGCTTCTTACATTGATCGCCACAAGCGTGGCGAGATCAAACGCACCGTGATTCAAGCCGACTTGTATGGTCGTACGCATGTGCCACGCAATCGAGACAATAATCAAAAGTAATACTTTAGTATTATCTAAAAAAGTTGTATCCTGATACTACAAAAGCCCTACTTGTGCTAGGGCTTTTCTTTTGGTTGACCAAATATTACCATTTTGCTATAATACTTGTATAGAAACTAAAAAGGAGTTCCAAAATGGGTACACGCAGTCGGATTGGTGTCATGCATGGTGACGTGGTAAAAAGTGTTTACTGTCACTGGGATGGCTATCTTGAGCACAACGGTGCCATACTGCAGGAACATTATGATTCCAGCCGAGCCAACAACCTTGTGGCCCTAGGTGACTTGAGTAGCCTGCGTCCTGCAATTGGCGTTGAGCATCCTTTCTCTAGCATTGGTATCATGGAGCATGAAGACTATGAAAAAGCCTACGGCGATATGTGTACCTTCTACGGACGCGATCGCGGCGAAACCGGCACTGAGTGGAAAGTGGCCCACTCGTTTGCCCAGTTTTATGAACAATGCGACAACTGTGGTGCCGAGTACTACTATATCATGCGGGATGGCGTTTGGTACTGTGGCGATACTTACACGTCTAGCCCATTAAGTAAGAAGTTAACACCACTTGCAGAGGCTTTGCAGGCTGTAGAAACTGTTTGACACAAAATTGCATTTCGTATACAATTGACTTATCTTAACCAGCAAAGGAAACACAATGTCAGATTCACGTACCGTCACCGCTGTCCAGGCTCGCAAAAGTTTGCTCCGTGCATTCCGAGTTCAACGCCCGTTGTTCTTGTGGGGTCCTCCCGGCATTGGCAAGAGTGAATTAGTAGAAGGCATTACCCGGGAACTTGGCGGTCTCATGATTGACCTGCGTTTGGGTCAGATGGAGCCTACAGACATACGTGGTATTCCTTTCTACAACAAAGACATTGGCAAGATGGACTGGGCAGAGCCTGTGGAACTGCCCGACGAGACCATTGCCAGCAAGTATCCTATTGTTGTGTTGTTCTTGGACGAACTCAACTCAGCCGCACCAAGTGTTCAGAGTGCCGCTTATCAACTAATTTTGAATCGACGAATTGGCAAGTATCGACTGCCCGACAATGTTGTGATGGTGGCCGCAGGTAATCGTGAGTCAGACAAAGGTGTTACTTACCGTATGCCAACTCCGCTGGCAAACCGCTTTATCCACCAAGAGATGAAAGTGGACTTTCCTTCCTGGCAAGAGTGGGCTGTGAACAACAACATTCACAAGGACGTGGTTGGTTACTTGAGTTTTGCCAAGCAGGACTTGTACGACTTTGACGCCAAGAGTGCCAGTCGTGCATTTGCCACACCACGCTCGTGGACCTTTGTGAGTCAATTGTTGGATGACGAAGATGACACAGACACCATTACCAACTTGATTGCAGGTACCGTGGGCGAAGGTCTTGCTGTGAAGTTTATGGCTCACCGCAAGGTAGCAAGCAAGATGCCCAACCCAACTGACATCTTGAGTGGCAAGGTCAAGGACTTGAATGTTAAAGAAGTAAGTGCCATGTATTCATTGGTTATCTCCATGTGCTATGAACTCAAAGGTGCAGTGGAGGCCAAGATAGATGATAAAAAGTTTCACGAAATGAGTGACAACTTCTTTGGCTACATGATGAAGAACTTTGAGACAGAGTTGGTTGTGATGGGTGCCAGAATTGCACTTACTACATACAACTTGCCGTTCCAACCCAGTAAGTTGAAGAACTTTGACGAGTTCCATCAACGTTACGGCAAGTATATTTTGCAGGCATCAGCCTAACCTGGATAGGGCCTCCGGGCCCTATTTTTGATTTATGGATAGTGTAAAAGTCAAAGTCACCAAACTGGATGGTAGACACAGTCATACTGGTTTGTTCAGTCACATGTTGCAATTTAGACATTTGGTAGGATACCAACCTTATCAGCAAGCCCTGCACTATTGCAACACTCAATGGGGACCTAGTGTAGATGTTGAAACCTACAGCAAAATATATTGGGATGCCATCAAAAGAAACTATCAATTCAACTTCAATCCTACCTGGAGTTATCTTGCACGGTATGGTGATCATCGTATCTACCTAACAGAAGATGCCACTGCCTGGATCCAACTTGCAGAACCTTGGAACACATGAGTGCCAAAATTGTGGTCAAAAAGAATCTCATCATCTTTCGCGACCCAGAGAAGGACTGGATGCCAATTCGCCGACGACTGGTTGCAGAATACGGTCAGAGCATTGTGCTCACGTATGCCATGCGAGAGCGACTGGGCTTTAGTACAAGGTACCACACAGCCTGGTTAACCAGTGGCACGGGTGACAACGAACTGGAATGGAAGTATCCTGAGGAACAGATACACTTGGATTTTTACAACGAAGCCGCCCAAAGTTGGTTCCAACTCCGGTACTTAAATGTGTAATACTTGAGTAATACTTTTTAAATTTGACTGAATATTCATGAAATGTTATAATACATACATAAACAACAGAGGACACAAATGACCACAACCACTGCCACAAAAGAAGACGCTAAAAAATTCGCCAATCTTATTGGTCCAACCGACGCCCGACTAGACCGAGAAGTGCGTGAGATTTTGATCACTGCTCGTGTGGGTTTGTTGTTAAAGGCTTCATTCTTTGGCAACCTTGCTACTCGTTTGAAACTGGTCAATGCCGACGAGTGGTGTGCCACTGCCGCAACAGACGGTCGCAATTTCTACTACAATTGCCGCTTTATCAAAATGCTCAAGCCCAAAGAAGTTGAATTCTTGTTTGGTCATGAAGTGTTGCATTGTGTATATGATCACTTTGGGCGGCGTGGAGATCGCAATCCACAGTTGTGGAATATTGCTGATGACTTCTGTGTCAACGCAGACTTGAAGAAGCATCACGTGGGTGAGTTTATTACTTCAGTACCATGTTTATATGATCACAAGTATGATGGCATGAGTGCTGAAGAAGTGTATGATATCTTGTACGAAAAAGCAGACAAGATTGACATCAATGACTTGTTGAATCGAATGATCGACGACCATTTGGATGGTGACGACGAGCAAGATGGCAGTGGTGGCGATGGTGATGAGCAAGGTAAAGGTCGTCCCCGACTCACTAAAGAAGAGCGTCAGCAGATCAAGGACGAGATCAAAGAAGCCATGTTGGCGGCTGCCAGTGCCAGCGATGCAGGCAATATTCCAGCAGGTGTAAAACGCCTAATACAAGAGTTGACTGAGCCCAAGATGAACTGGCGTGAACTGTTGCGTATGCAATTGGAGTCAACTATCAAGAGTGACTTTACTTGGATGCGAGCCAGCCGCAAAGGTTGGCACATGGATGCTGTGATGCCTGGCATGAAGGTGGACCCAATGATTGATATTGCTATTGCTATTGACGCATCAGGGTCAATTGGTGAGGCTATGCTCAAAGACTTCCTAGGCGAAGTACAAGGTATCATGGATTCGTTCCCAGCATACCGAATTCACATCATCACGTTTGATACTGATGCATATAATCCTGCACAATACGACTCAGACAACCTGGACGACATCTGTGACTACGAAGTTGCAGGTGGTGGTGGCACCGACTTCGATTGTATCTTTAAGTATTTGAAAGACAACGAGATCGAACCCAAGCGTTTGGTTGTGTTCACAGACGGCTACCCGTTTGGTTCATGGGGTGACGAGAACTATGCAGACACTGTTTGGATCTTGCACGGAACCACCAGCATTGTGCCACCTTGGGGTCAATATGCCTACTACGACGAGGCTGAGTAATGCTTGCACTAACTGCCTTGATGGTTGCATTGTTGGGTTACCAGGTCACCATGCCTGCTGTGGACAATGCCAAGTACTCCATGACAGTATATAACGGTCAGGTTATTAGAATGAATACCCAAAATGGTCAATTTGAACGATGTGATGAAAAATTTGTATGTAAGACTGTAGATGAATCCAAAAATTGAACAACTTGCACGTGAGTGTGGTGCCTGGAATCAGGTGTATGGCAACAGGACATTCATGATCGACGAGCATTTTGACATTGAGAAGTTTGCAGGCTTGATTATCAATGAATGTACCGAGGTCACTGCTGACTGGTATAAAAATCATAACCAATATCATATGCCCCCTGATGAACACATTAAGGCGCATTTTGGACTCTTAGATTAGGAGTGCCAATTTTGCCAAAATCCCCAAGAAAATACAACCTTGGGGATTTTCTGTTGTAAATATCTACATGAACGACACAACTGAATCGACACAATTCACTATTGCTGATCTTGCTGGAATACGCAACATCATCGACCTGGCTTGCCAGCGTGGCGCTTTTCGTGGGGAAGAGATGAAGGATGTGGGGCTGATATTTGAACGCCTTACCAACTTTATTATCAGTGCCCAGGAAGCCGCCGAAGCACAAGCCCAGGCTCCGGACGCTGAACAAGAGCCTACTGAGCCAGCCACATCAACTCAAGGAGAATAGCATGGCATTTTTAAAACACATAGGCAAACATGGCGATCGCAAGATTGTTGTTGTTTTTAGACAGATTCCAGGTGACGAGCACATGTGCTTGTGCATCTATCCAGACTTGTTGGCCACACACTGGCACGATACCATTATGAAGGTATTAGAAAGCCCTGTGGGTCAAGCCGCAGAAGAATTTGCTGACGCACTCAATCGTAACTTGTTACCTGATGGTCGCAACATCCTGGGCGCATTACATGCTGAACGCATGATGAAGCGTGTGAATACTGAACAAGTGTTGATGACACCTACTATCAACAGCAATGTCAAACTCAGTGAACTCAACAAGATCCTTAATGAAATGAAAAAGGGCGAGGACGCTGTGCGCAAGATGGCCGAGATTGACGGAGCAAGAGGCTTGGTTGATCCCAAACAGAAACGTGCCGCTGAAGCACAATACAAAGCCGAACAAACGGCACCCAAGGCACAGTCAGGTTATACTGCCGCGCCAACAGATGGTGCATTAGATGACAAGAGTCTGGCAGCCAACATGCTGACGCAGGCTGTTCGCATGCACAACGAAGCCACCAGCATGATCAACGAAGCCGCACGTATGCGCAAAGAAGCAGAGAAAATGTTTCCTGGTGTGAAGATGATGGACCTACCCAAGATGGCACCAATCCCCACAGTAGAAACAGAAACACCTGCGCCTCGAAAGCGTGGACGTAAACCTGCTGTGGCTCATGCAACTCAGTGATGAATTTCTTGAACAGTGGGATCATATAATTTCCGGTGTAGACAAAACCGAAGTTCCGTTAGAGTGCATCAACAAAATTGTTATTCGCTTGCAAGGTGGTCGTCAGAAGACTATCAACCTTGCTCGACTCAAACGTGATGGTTTTGATCTTGAAGAAATTGAATCGTATCTCACTAGAAATCTGCTTGAACTCGGAGACCTAGTGCGTGACATAGACTTTTTAGTAGATGTAAACGCTGTGGCTCAACTGGTACAACCCGAAACCGATAAACTCTTAAAAGATCTATGAATGTCAAACTTGTATCCTATTCACAACCAACAGAAGAATTTAGAAACCAGGGCATTGACGATGCTCAAGAACTTATCGCTTTCTGCGCACGAGTATCCAATCCCTCCAACCAGTTCAACAATGACACAAGTGAAAAACTCATCCGATACCTTGTCAGACATCAACACTGGAGTCCACTTGAAATGGTCAGTGCTTGCATGGAAATTACGACAACACGAGATATTGCACGGCAAATCCTCAGACACCGAAGTTTCAGTTTCCAAGAATTCAGTCAACGATATGCTGACCCGACAAAAGATCTTGAGTTTGTTACCCGCAGTGGAAGACTTCAAGACCCAAAGAATCGACAAAACAGCATAGAGCATGACGACCACTTGTTGGAGAACGAGTGGTATCGTGCGCAACAACGAGTGATCTATGCGGCCCGGCGTGAATACGAATGGGCTATCAAGAACGGTATTGCCAAGGAACAGGCCCGTACCGTGTTACCAGAAGGCTTGATACAAAGCCGGCTATACATGAATGGTACCTTGCGATCATGGATTCACTTTATTGAGTTGAGGAGTGCCAACGGCACACAATTAGAGCACCAACAAGTGGCTGTAGCCTGTGCTCAAGCCATTGCCGCAATCTTTCCAATGGCCACCGATCTAGTTGCAAAAACTTGATTGATCTGCTATACTAAGGTATGGCCAACTACCAGCCCCAACATTCTGATCTTTCTCAATCCCGCGAAGTCAAAATAATTGACGGCGTACCAATTGCGTTTAGCGACGTGGTTGTGCATCACTTTCCCATGGGCGATGTAGAAGATCCAGACTTGTATGCGGCCGACCCTTTGTACAAATGGCAACAAAGCGAAGCCGGTACCTGGGTCATGGCTCATGCTGTGGAACCACCGTTTTGGGTTAGACAACCGGATATCGAGTCATACGGATATCGCTACTATATTGTGGCCAGGTTGAAAGAGCAAGATCAAACTTATTTTAAACTAAAGTGGGGAAGCATCAAATGAAATTTTTAGTAACAGGCGGCTTGGGTCTCATTGGACACAACGTAGTGCAACGTCTACAAAAGCGTGGCGAAGAAGTTGTTATTGTAGACAATCGCACCACGTATGGTATTATACCACAAGACGAACTAGACTATCTAATGGCAGAACGTTGGAAAAAGATTGACCAGACAGATGTATACTACACAGACATTGCTGATGGTGCCAAGTTTGATCAAATTGTAAAGAATCACAAACCCGAAGTGATCATACACATGGCATCATTTCCTAGACAGAAAGTTGTCAACGCTAATCCTGCTCAGGGTGCTAGGGTCATGATGGAAGGTTTAATGAACATTTGTGAGAGTGCCAAATCGCATGGTGTGGAGCGTGTGGTATATATAAGTTCAAGCATGGTGTACGGGGACTTTGAAGACCAAGTGACGGAAGAAGCCGAGTGCCGGCCTATTGGTCAATACGGAATTATGAAACTCTCAGGAGAAGACATTGTCAAAGACTACCATAGACGCGGCTGTTTTGACTACGCTATTGTTCGGCCTAGTGCTGTATACGGGCCACTTGATGTGGAGGACAGGGTGGTTGCAAAATTTATGCTCCAGGCCATGCGTGGTGATGTTCTCCGAGTTAATGGAGCCTCGGAAACACTTGATTTCACGTATGTCGATGATGCGGCAGATGGTATTGTGGCGGCGGCAACAAGAATTATGGCGGCAAATCGTACATATAATATTACCAAATCGCATTCGGTAAGTTTGTTAGAGGCAGCAGAAATGATTGTTAAGATTGTGGGCAAGGGCACCATTGAAGTACGCGATAAAGATGCAGACTTCCCTAGTCGTGGTGCGTTGTGTATTGATCGCGCACGAGTGATCCTGGGCTTTGATCCCCGAGTAGATGTAGAACAAGGATTCCAAAATTACTACAAGTGGTTGAGTGAATCGCCTTACTGGAACAAATGACCACTACCGGCCTTACTATCCCGTTTACTGGTCTAAGAAAACAGTATAATACCCTAAGAACAGAAATTCTGGATGTGACCGATGAAGTATTGCGTTCAGGCGTTCTCATGGGAGGCAACTATACTGCTGAATTTGAAAACTGGCTAGCACGAAAGAATCGTGTGAGTTATGCTGTGACCTGCCACTCGGGCACACAAGCACTTGAAATCATAGCCGGATTCTACCGCGATCTGGACTTGGCCTTTGTCAATCCTCCCACAGTGATTGTTCCTGCCTTGACATACCCAGCCACTGCTAATGCTTTTTTACGTGCAGGTTGGTCGGTCATAATTGGAGATACTGACTACTATGGTCAGATTGACGTAAGAAAGATGGTCAATGATTTGGACACACACTATCATGCTGTGTGTGCTGTGGGCTTGTATGGCGCGGCCCTGCGTGACATGCCACCAGTTGAAAATCGAGCCTTGCTGATCGAAGATGCGGCCCAACACTGGTTAAGCAACGACTGCAAAAGACAAGGTGGGGCCGCGGCCATCAGTTTTGACCCTACCAAGAACTTGGCCAACTATGGCAATGGTGGTGCCATAGTATCTGATGATAGAAACTTGCTGGACTATGCAAGAAACTGGGTAAACAACGGCAAGCATACCCGACATGACCAAACTGGGTCAAATTCAAGAATGAGTGAAACAGATTGTGCTCAAATGATGATCAAGACACGTTATATAGATGTCTGGCAGAAGCGCAGGGCTGAGATTGCCCGTCACTGGATTGAACGATTAAAGAACACAGGCATACGTACACTAATCGACGATACTAACTTTTCAACGCATTGTTATCATAAGTTTGTGATCGATGTGGATTCCAGAGATGTTGTGCAACGCAATCTTGCTATACGCAAGATCGAAACCAAAGTTCACTATGCTGAGCCTTTGCACGAACTACCCGCGTATCGAAATCTTACTGGCCCGGATCTCCTGAGTCCAGCAAGTGCGTTGAGCCGACGCTGTTTAAGTTTACCTATCTACCCCGAGTTATCAGATCTCGAGGTAGAATACGTTATCGATCAGTTGTTAGACCTCGTTTGATCAAGGCATAAGTGGCCAACCAAGACCACTCATAACTTTTTCTCAGTTGTTCAAAGTCTCCACTTACTGATTCATAGTATTCTATAGCATCCTGGGCCCCTTTAATACTCCACTGGTTTGGAGTATTGTCTTTGGTCAACCATTGATTCAATCTATATTCGTTTTCTACATCAGGCAAACTGGCTCGTAATTTCAACACCTCTCGAAACGCTGTGCGCCAACACATCCATGAACTTGTGTAGTAGTTGGCCGTGCCTGACACAATGGGCACAACTTCGTGTGGATCATCAAGAGTAAAGTCTAGTCCGTGTCCTGTGTTGGCCAGAGTCAAGCGACGATTGTAGGCAATCATGGCTTGGTGTCCATACACTAAACCATTCACAGGATTCTTGGCATGAAAGATATAGTGCTTGGCTTGTTGCATACGATCTGGCTGCCACGACCAATCAAAGTTCTGGTCAACTTGAAGTTTGGCAAACACAGCAAAGAACCACGGAGTTGTGCTGACTTCAGCAGCCGCATGATAGGCTGCCACACGACCATTGACATTTTGCACTTGATGTATTTTATTAAGACTACTGTTGTACCAGGCTTTGGTGCTTTGCATGAGTCGTTGATAGTTAGTTTCAGCCTCGTTTTCACCATTAGATATAAACACAATATCAATTGGAGTTTCGTTTAAGGTAATTTTGGTTTTGTTGATGTGTGGGTAATCATACACCTGTATTTTAATATAATTTTTACACTCTCTAGGCACCACAGCAGTGGCATTTCCTTGACTGAGAGGCATCACTGTTTTAGTACTCTCTTGCCATAGGCTTATTGTAGGCACGTTATTGCCCAGTGCTATAGTTTGATAGAACTCAACCAATGGAGTGTCAAATTCATGATTCCATACGGCTGTAGCAAGACTGTCATCGGTGTACTTGACCTGAGTCAAAGGCAGTCTTGGTATTGGTCGATCCTCAATAAAGTTTAGAGTTTCAAACCATTCTAATACTTTTAAATTCTTGGTCTTTTCCAAAAAACTAGACACATGTACATAAAACGTATCTCCAAACTTTTGTTCATTGCTTGCAAACACATGTAACATTTCCTGTTGCCATTCGTTAGGGTGCCAAGAGAAATCAAAGTTAACATAATCACAAACATCACTAGTAACCCAACAGTATTCCCATTTGACTTTACTCAAGGCTCTACGCATGGTGCCCAAGTAATCTGAAACGTACCGAACATTAACATCACCTGCATTTTGGCTACTTAGGGCATGTTTGATATGCAAGCGTGGCACACTGAGTCGTCGTGGCACTATAGGGTGTGATCTATTCACCTGCTCATACTCACGCGGTACCAGTGCGGTTCCACCATTTGCCTGATGCTGACTAGGCCACACATGCATTTGATTGCGTTCCCAAGGCACAGGTTCCCAAAGAAAATCAAACCCAGAATAGTCCGATAAGTAATTTATCCACCAAAAATATCTCGTGCGACTTTGCTTTTGTGCTTGCTCGATCGATTGCACTTGCTTCTCATGTGGAAATACATTGGGCTTGGTGCCAGTATAAAATACATCAAACATGATTAGAATAGACGAAATTTATGACAATATTTTTTGGGCTTGGATCAATAAACATCACCCTGGTTATAAAATGTTTTTTTGTGACCCTTTTGGTCGTAGTGACCCTGAAAGTATTTCGAATTACGGAAGAGAAGATATACATGAACATAATTATATATTCTTTTTTGACCAAGAGCCAATACATTTAGACATACATCTCTCAACATTTAATCATATTATTTGGTCTACTTTGTCTATTTACGAAAGCATGCCAGGTGATATTGGGTATCTAGTGACTAGTGAAAAGAACAGTGAGACAGTGGAACGTGTTTGTAAACATTACAATTGGAAATCTTTGTATTATTTTTTTCATGGTTGGGCCGCATTAGATTGGTATCGCGGATACGATAGAACATTTTTGATTACTCCTTGGACCGAACGGAAAATTAAAAAGACATTTTTCAGTGCCAATCGAATCATTGGGGGCAAAAGACAACATCGAGTACTGATGCTATACCACTTTCAACGTCTAGGGCTCATGAACAATTGGATCAGTGCCAGTGCAGTATGCCCTGTAGAGAATACATCCATTATTGATATTGCAAAATATTATGAACAACAATATCCTGACATTGTAGATGTAATCAGTGGTATAGAATTGCCTAAACATTTTCCTAATGAAGATTCTCCACGGATGAGTAGTTGTTGGTTGGATCAATTTGACATCTGTGCCGAAAGTCTTATCTATCACGTGAGCGAAACTGTTTATGTAGGACGTAGACTACATCTAACTGAAAAAACATTTAAACCAATTGCACTGGGCATGCCCTTTGTATTATCAGGTACTGCAGGAAGTTTGGAATACTTGCGCAGTTACGGATTTAAAACTTTTGGCAACATCTGGGACGAAAGTTATGATAAGGAAACAGATGATATTCGTCGGGCAGAAAAAGTCGCTGATTTATTAAAGAGCATAGATCAGTTGTCAGAAAAACAAAAACAAGAGTTATTCGAACAAACATGGCCAATTATAGAACACAACTGGAATCATTTTTATCGTGGAAATTTTGCCGATGTACTTTGGAAAGAACTTGTAAACATGTTGGAACAAATTAAAACATGGTGTGCATAGCAATTGATCATAGAGACCCTGTGTCAGGTAGACCCATGCCCAATGGCATTCCATTGGAGCAACATCATTCAATTGAACAAATGGATGGTTATAGGTTAGACTATCCTAGAATCATCTATTATCTGCATGAGTGCGGAATACCTATGCAGGTGGCAGCCACTGCCGATGCACCCTTAGGCGCCTGGTACCCAGTGGTACTAGGTTGGTTTGATTTTTCAGTAGACTATATAGGCAGGATAAGTCCTGCCGCATACACACGCATACAACAAAAACACATGTTGTTGGTGTTTACATATCACGAAGGCGATAATCCTGCCAAGATAAGAGCAAGAATCAATCAACTGTGTGCTGACCATGCAATAGAACCTGACATGGTTTGGCTGATTAGTGGCAATAGTTCTGCAGATTCAATACAGGGATGCGTTTATTGGCCTGAACTGGAATTTATGTATTGGCGTACTGTAAATTTATCAGCAGGCGCCAAATATCATCTGCGGCCTAGATCACGTGCATTTACTGGACTGTGTAGAATAGACAAACTTTGGCGTAAGGTATTCATGAGCGAACTATGGGCAGATGGGTTACACAAGAATGGTTACTTCAGTTATACTCAGTATTTGCTAGGCGGCGAAGACGATTATTTTAATTGTGCATTACGCAATAGTTATCTTGCTCATAAACAACATCAAGTTAATCAATTTATAGCAGCCGGACCATTTCATGCGGATGAACTAGATTTAGATGCACACAACAACTATGCCGTCAACATGACCAACCTTTATGAAGACAGTTACTTCAATATTGTGTTAGAAACCATGATTGATGTTGATGATTCAGGCGGACAGTTTATAACAGAAAAAACATTCAAACCCATATTCAACAATCAATTTTTTATTGTGGTTAGTAGTAGTCACCACATGGCACACTTGCGTGAACTAGGGTACCAGACATTTGGGCGTGTGATAGATGAACACTATGATTCGATAGAAAACAATCAAGAAAGATTTGAGGCTGTGTTGGCGATGACAAAGAGTTTGTGCACCAAGCCTTTGTCAGAATTACACTCAATCTATCAACAACTTGAACCTGAGATTGTTCATAACTATCAAGTTTTTGTAGCAGGCATGCGACACAGGCTTAAAGTAGTGGTTGATCGTATTAACTACAAACCTTTACACCATATAATTTTTCAAAACGATCAGCGTCTGCTCGATCATTGACCATGGGTTCGCCGCGTATGTTTAGCGAAGTGTTCAGCAACATGGGACAGCCAGTCAACACGTACCACTTTTCAAGCAGTTGTCGGATTCCTGAACCGTCCTGCGCCACAGTTTGTACTCGGCTGGTGCCATCAACATGACATACAGCAGGAGTAAGGCTAGGCTGGCGACAACGAGCGACTGACTGCATATAAGGACTATGATGCCAACCGGCTGGCATATCAAAATAGTCATCAGCCACCTCAGCCAGTATGACCGGGGCAAAAGGTCTAAACTGTTGTCTGCGTTTGATTTCATTTACTTTCTCCTTGATCTCGCGGCCTCTAGGGTCTGCAAGGAGGCTACGGTTTCCGAGTGCGCGGGGGCCGAACTCGGCACGTCCTGAGGCGACTCCCACAATTCGTTCAGTAAGAAGCCGATCCAAAAGGCCATTAACGGGATAAGGGCCAGGAATGTCATACCCCAAAAAAGCGTTTGTCCAGTTAATTCTATATCCAAGAGCCAAAGCGGCAGCACCAAGGCTACTACCAGCATCACCAGGGCAAGGCATAATCCAAATATTCTCAAAGTACTCTCCCAAAAAACGATTTGCAGTGCAGTTCAAAGCCACTCCACCCATATATACCAAGTTTGCACTAAAATCTAATTTTCTAGCACGAATCATGACCTGACGTATAAGATCTTCTGCGACCAACTGTGCCGCTGCCGCAATATTTTCTTCACTGGAATGCTGTAAAAATTCAGGGTCCATGCCTGTGTGAAAATTCTTTTTTAATTGTAAATTACGCTCGTCCTCAATCACGTGTTCACGCATGTCTTGGTACCACGTGTTACGGCCAAAGGCAGCCATGCCCATGGTGATGTACTCTTCATCCATTGGATGCAGACCAATACGCTTAGTCACTGCACTGTAAAACAAACCAATTGAATGTGGATAAACTTGCCGCCATAATCTACGATACTGCGCACGGCCCGACTGATTGTATTCGGCACCCCATATACTTATAGTGTCCCATTCACCAATGGCGTCAACCACTACTACAGTGGCACGTTCAAACGGCGAAGTTTGAAAACCTGCGGCTGCATGGCTTAGATGATGATTGTAGTTTTTTATTTTCTTATCACAAGTGACCAATCCAGGCAATTGTTTTTTTAATATTGATGTGACTGACAGTTTATCCCAGTCAATGTTTTGACCTGCATACAGTTGTCGCAGTTGTTTTGACCAAGGGCGCTCATAGTAGGCAATTGTGTCTATTTCTCGTCCGTATAAGTCTATTACTAATTCAGATGCAATTTCAGCATCGTTTTTTATTTTACTATACCGTTCTGAATGCGCGGCAAATAAGATCTCACCATTGGGACTTATGACCGTGGCGGCTGCATCGTGAAAGCCTGCCGAAATACCCAGGATATTCATTTGTAGATAAATGGATCGCGTTTGCGGAGTTCTTTTAATTTTTTTCTATACCGTATTTCTAGTGTAATACGATTCCAAAGTCTTTGAATCCAATTCATGTTAAATTCCTAATTTGAAGTATATCATAGTCTGGATCACTCCAGCGATAGTCATATGTAGCCCTGGTTGTGCCGGTACGCACTTTATACACATCCTGGTGCTGACTCAATTGCGAATATATTATTTGCCAGTCTTCTGTACCAAACGTCCTTTTGAGATCAACTTGCCCGATTTGAGGGTGGCCGATTGTAAGACCTGGGTCATCTGGGTTGAATCCATTCCGTTCAAGCCACGTTCGAAATTCGGCCAACTGTCGGATTTGCCAGGAGTAAGCACCGGGATCACGGGCCCATTCAATATCAAAATCAGCAGCCGCTTGAGTCTGAGTACGTAATCCTGAGGTAACCAATTCTGAAATCCTTGAGTCCCTGCCCTCATCTTGAAATACCTCCCAATGGTGCTTGCCCACTGCTTTATTTACACCTACATATACACCACCCAATTTTCTATTGATTGTTTCTATACCAAACAATTCTAAATCTGATTCTTCCAACTCAAATCGTGGAGCATTAAGCCAGCACATGAGTTGACTAGGTCTACGCCATTCGGGTGCTGTTTGTGCCTTACGTATACTGAGTACCAGGCTTTCAAACTCGTGGCATAACAAATTCAATTGTCTAATGTGCCAGCGTGTGGAATCATCTGCTTGAGAATAATAAGGACTCATAGCCCCTGCTGTGCCTTGTAAATCTTCAAAATAACGATGTAGTTGATTAAGATGTTGGTGGTTGGTTCTGCCTTGACTGTCTATGCTGTTGGCAGGTGAGAAGAAATCTTGTATTTTATAATTTAAGTTGCTTGAATTTATAGCATGGATTGATCTATTGATTTGAGTACACAAATATTCTGGATTGCGAGCACTTTCGGCCCAGCCCAACCAACAGTAATTTTTTTCTAGGTGTAATTGTTGATCAATAATATTATTCAATGCCGCAAGCCATTTACGGCTGAGACTGTTGTCTTCAACATTTATGTATACCGTAAAAATTTGATTTTCGGCACTCCGTAGGTCTATTTCAATCAAATCAAGCAATTTTCATCCACCACTCTGCCACTTCAGGGCGTTGACTTAATATATCTGTCAAGGTCACTGATTGTGTTCTTATTTGTTCTAGTTTGAGCACACGAGCCTTGCCTCGACGCAGTCCCTCCTGATATTGATCAGGCCACTGTTCCGCAAACGTGGGCCGGGTTTTTAATTGTAGCAGTACATCACGCATGGCACCTGCGGAGCGGCCTGCTAGTTCGTCAATCCAAGGGTCCAACAAATGCCTAGGCAGTGCCAAAGGACTCAAGATTATATCTGGGGAGAAACTGAATATGACCTTGGCCAACAGTTGTACCCCATACTTGTGTGCCAGGTTTTCCATTGCATCTGTTTCAAACATTCCAGGGAGAGTGAGGGTAAAATCAAGACGCATTTGTCTAGGGTGTTTGGCGTACTGTAAGCCGTGTTCAAAATTACTACAGAACTGTTCATAATTCAGTCCTGTACGAATATATTCCCCGATTTTGTCTAATCCATCCAGACTAGCACATATTTGCCAATCTCGTACATGACTGAGGATATCGCCAAAAAGATCCAGGCCTCGATAATTAATTCGACTCAAATTAGTATTGTATCGAGCATATAAACGAGGTCCATCTCCTAATTCCACGATTCGTTTCATGTAACGCCAGTGCTGTTCATACATTAGCGGCTCTCCGCCAACCCAATATACCTCTTCAACACGGTGTCCTTCAACGGCGGCAGAAAACTCGGCTTCAACCTGATTCTCCTGAAAGTGTGCGATCTTGCCACGTATATCTGCTCGCATCCAATGATTTTTTGGATCGTGCCAATCAACCATGTCATGAGTTTTTTCTTCACTTTCCCAGGCGCTTGAAAGCATGTCTCCGCAGGTTCTGCATCGGAAATTGCATAGATTTGAAAACCTATAATCCCACGACACAGGTACCATAGTTGTAGAGCCATCCGCATTAGTGTTATTGTAAACTTCTTTGATCTTGTGTCCGAATAAATGATCGAAGTAGGTCCTATAGACATCGGTGTTGAGCAGTCGGTCATTGCATACCTCGCATTCTGGTAGTTTTTCCCCGGCCATCATTCTGCGCCTAACGCTTTTCATGTGTTCTGAATTCCAATGCTGTTCAAGTGTGATGGGAATGTATTGCCCTGTGCCCCGGGCTGTGTCTATATACTGCTCAAAGTTTTGCGCAGGTTCCCGAGATGCACAGCACATACGTCGTTCTGTTTGCGGACTTAAATATGTATGCACCCAGGGCGCTAGGCAGAGATTGTTAGGTTTCTGCATATTCTAACAATGGTTCTACAATTTCATTTATAATACGTTGTTTTACTAATTTTTGATCGAAAAAATGGTTGTGATTATGTGTCAATTTTTGAAGTGTAAGTATATCATAATGGTCTATCTGAACAGAGTCGATAACATCAAGTATCAATGATAAACGTTGATCAAAAGACTCAAGTTTATCATAGGATTCATCAAACAAATTATCAAATGTTTCAAATCCTTGACTTTTTATTGTTTGCAACATTCCTGCGCTGCCTAAGACAACAAACGGATGATAATAGGCACAAGGTTTATAAGTTTTTTCGGTTAGGAAACTGCAACGTTCCGGATTAATGCTTGATTCAATGACCAAACTCATCCAGGTGGTGTCATACCAATCTGGATTGAAAAAACGTTGATAGTTTGGATCATCGCAAGATACATCATCAGGAAGTCGTTTGTCTTTGTAACTCCATATGAAATTTTCTAGTCTTGTCCCTAGCCGATCAATTATAATGTCTCTTTCTGTCTTTGCACGATTTATTGTCATGAGAGACTTTTTTTTATAGTTTTTCTTAGGAATATAATTGTGATAGCCCAAAAATTGCCACCATAAACTTTCATTGTACCAAAACCATTGATTGTTTGTTAATTCATAATAATTATTTTTAAATTCTTTATCAGATTGTTCCCATAGATTGTCAATAACAACTTTATATCCTAAACTTTTTAAATTTTGACTATAACTGTCATTGGCATTACAATGCCATACCACAAAGAGTGTTGAATCAGCATGATAGAATTTGTCTGTATCAAACCATTCGATATCAAAGTATTGTTTCCAAAATTCTTCAAGATAACAACTGGTGAAACTTGAGAATTCATTTGGTCTCAGTATCATTTTTATCTTAGACATAGTTTAATAATTTAGCCATTTCAGGTGCAACATTTGTGAAATCTTGATTGCGGCGTTGATCAATTTTTTGTATTTGGCTTAATGTTTCTTTTCCATCAGTTGACTTGCCACGCATCATAAAATCCACAATACCCTCAAAATCTTTTTGATAACCAGTGTGTGCATTGAGTAAATGTTCAGCAATGGCTTGCTTGGTAGTATCGGGCAAGCACCCGATTGAGAAATACCAAGCATCGTGCATGATATTCCAGTACACAAAATCAAAACCCTGTACACTGATCCAGTGTGCCAGTTGATCAATATAACGCACATTGAAAATGTTTACTGTAGAGCAACATTGCAATTGAATGTTACTATACTGCTGGCGCATTTGACGAAACAGTTCAAGATTTCGTTGTACATCTGCCCATTTAGCACCTGTACGCTGATATTCAAATCTTTCACAGAGGTCATCAATTGAAAATGCAATCTCTACTGTTTTGAAATGTTTCCAAATATGCTCTGCTTGTTCTGGCCATTGTGTGCCATTGGTGTTGTAGTGTATTTCTACTTGTGATGCAATACCACGGTCCACTATGCCTCGTAACATCGCAAAGTGTTCTTCAATCATAAATGGTTCGCCACCAGTAAATTCGATGTAACGAATATCATTTAACACCGAATCAATTTGATTCCAAAATTGTTTATTCTCTCTAGGCCAGCGCCCAGCCTTTAACATTTGATAGGGGAAACTTGTTTTACTGTGCTCTTCTACTGAAGTTGCGATTTCTTCCACAGCAAAACTACTGCTAGACCAAGATCCACATATACGACATTTCAAGTTGCAGATGTTACCTAGTTTAAGATCCAAAAACATAAGTGGTTTAGCATCTTGAGTCCATCCTGATGTGATGCCCATGTGTTTGAGTCTATCTAGTGTATGCATACGCTTACTAGTGCGACCAGCATCCTCCTCTTCCCAGCATTTGCGGCAAGTGTGTGGCTGTTGACCTGCTAAAAATGCTTGTCGCAGTTGATACATGTATTCACTGTTTTGAATATCTTTAAAATCAGCAGACTTCAAGTTAAATTTAACACTATTACTATCTACTATTTCATCGTCAGCAAGACAACACGGACGCACAGTACCTATAGGCGTCGCCTCTAGACTAACCCAGGGCAAAACACAAAATTTGTCAGACGGTAAATTCATTTTAATGCTACCAATTCAGGCAATGCATGTTGCCAGGATTCATTTCTAATTTCATCTAACCCGTGTGTTCGGCGCCAGAATGTATCAATCAACTGGGTGTTGTCTGTGGCATTCATAAAGGCAATAGCAGATTCAAATCCTTGTGTGGCACGGCCCAATGAGTCTCTATCACTCATCCAGGACAGATGCTTGCGATACTTTTCTTCTAATCTTTCTTTGTACTCTGCAGGGGCAATATCTATTCTATAATATGCAGGATCTTGTAAAATATTTACATTTAAATCTTGCGGTTGAATTAGTCCAGCGGCACACCACTCCTTGTGAAATTCTGGCAAGTGCCAAGCATTTAATATGCTTAGTGTGGGTGAGATATAAAAGTCTACCTGGGGACACATTGCAATCATTCGGTGACGATTTTGCACAACATCATACCAATTGGTACCTTTGCGTATGTATTCGGCAGGATGACCCATGCCATCTAAACTGGCGCCCACTGCCACTGAGTCAAACTGTTGCCAGTATTCAAATACGCTACGGCCTTTCAAGTCTGTGTGCGTGAAGTTGGTATTGTATATTAAACGCACGTCAAAACGTTTTCTTTTTACAAGTTCTTCAAGAATGTTATAGTGTTCTTCCATCAACAAGGGTTCACCACCAGCAAAGTATATCTGCTCCACGTAATCCAAATGGGGCTCCAGTTGCGTCCACATGTCTGTCTCTGTGCGTCCTGCATAGTTTAATACACTATTGCGATCTTTCCATCCTGGCCCGGCCAGTTTTGCCTGGTCTTGATACCACTGACTACTAAAGATATGCCCACACGATCTGCATTTTAAGTTACATAAGTTACTGAATCGAATATCCCAATAAGTCATTTCAAAAGGGTTCTCATCCAATTTTTTTATCTGATGTCCGTGATGTTTGTTGGCTGATCTGCGTCCTGAAAAGAATCCCGATTCTTCTTGCTCATAACAGCGTGTGCAGGCTGCGTGTGGAGTTTCGCTCAGCATATCTGCACGTAGACGTTTCATAGGCTCACCAGTCCATATTTCTTCAAGCGTATGAGTTCTACAATTGCCCACCACACCGGGCTTCATTTCGGCATGGCAACAGGGATATGCTTCACCTGTAGGGTAAGCGTGTAAATGGATCCAGGGATAGATACAAAAGGTCTTTGAATCTTCTAATAAGAAACGCTCACGTTCTGTTAGTTCTGTGGCACGTACTAGATCTGTGGAGTTATACCGGTATTGCGTCATACCATTCTTTTAGTTCGGGGAAGGCAGCGCCAAAGTCTTTTGATCTACGTTGATCATACTGTGTGTAGAACTGTCGGAAATCATTTAACAGTCGGGGCATTTCAAATGCTTCAGAATGAGGAGTTTTGACCACATCCAAATAATCAATCAAGCGTTGTGTGTGATTGACTTCGTGTTCGTGAATGATATCACTGTCAACCCAGTGCTCTAGCCATGTCTCCAAGCGTTGTCTATATACTGTGCGTTGGGCATCAGGTAGCACCAGTGGCGATTGGAAACTAGGAAATCGTAGAATGTTCAATGTAAACGAAACCGCATCTCGGCCATATTCTAGTTTCCAATTCATTATGCACTCTAACAATTGATCCAAGGTAGTCAAACATAATGCATTAATGGTACACATCACATGTATGCCACGGAACTGCCCTGAGTCTAGTAGTCTTTCTACGTTGTTGGCCCAGTCGTCCCAGACCAGTCCGTCACGGATATACTCTGCTTGAGTGGAGATCGCCTCATTTGACGTGTATAAATCGATTACCATTCCTTGTGTGCTGTCAAGCAATCGGTCAATGTCAACGTCGGTACCCAGGTTACTGTTGATAGCCAAGCGTGTGCTACTCTTGCCCTGATTATCTCGAAACCAATCAATGAGTCGCCAGGTGTGGGCGGACATGAGGGGCTCTCCTCCGGTGATTCTAAGTTCTGTAAGAGTGCGATGTAGATCTGACTCCCACCATGCAAAAAATGCGCTAATGTAGGCATTATCCTCCGTGATCTTAAACAACTGAGAGTTGTCATGAGTGTGAGTAAAGTGGTTACGACCATCACTGACCAGGTTGCGATAGGGTCCGTTATTGCGTATGTCTCGAACCCAAGTTGTGCTAAATGCAGGGTTACAGTAACTACAAGCAAACTGACAAGTACGATCGAAAGCAATTTCCAAGGTACGGAGATTGACGTCTTCAGTGGGTAGTGTATTTCTAGCCTCATGCAATGCCTCTATAGGGTATATCTTACTCTTATACACACGATCACTCACAGCATCGCGACCCATGTCTTCAATTTTCCAACAGTATTCACAGCCTGCGGGACGTTCTCCGATGATCATCTTGCGACGATCTTCTTTCTTTTGATCAGTGTTGTGCAACAGCCTAGGGTTGGCGCGAACTCGATCAATGTCCACCAAATGGGCTGGAGGGTGGTGACAACTTGTGGTCATACCAGAGCCTAACCAAATAGTCGCATTGTACCACTTGGCTGCACAAAAACTTTCACTCAACGTGTCTAATACTGTGTGTTTGAATTCTAAATCGTTCACAAATTGCTTTGGATAAAATTAACAAAGCGGTCAGGAAATTCTTGAAAGATTCGGATTCCTTCTGCCGCCAAGTGTTGTTGATTATACTTAGTTACGGCCCGACTTGCAACCAGAAATTCCTCCAGATTGCTGTCACACAGGTCTTGTACCACTTGTGCTATCCTGTCTAACCGATCTTGATTGTTGGCTATTAGATCAAATGATTCGTCAATCAAGTGACCGAATGTCTGGAATCCTGCATTATGTAAGTCGCGATAAAAACCGCAATTGGCCACTGCCACAAACGGATGGCCCATGGCTATGGGTTTGTAGATCTTTTCACTGCGCAGGCTGTAAGGATAATCAAACACAGTTTCTGACACCAAACTGAAATAGGTATCTATATAAGGTTCAGCACGGATGTACACGTCACCCCAGGTGTTGTCAAACAATTCGTGTTTGACGAAAGCATGTTGATACCGATCTTTCTGCCCTGCGCGGAATTGTTCTACTTCGTATTCTGTGGGTAATAATCGTATCTCGCTGGGTCTTTCAAATAGGTCTGTTGAATAAGTGTGATGGTATACAGGAGTGGTGTCCAGATTAGTCCAGAGTGCGTGATCCAACAGGCCAGCATCACGCATGCGCTCTATCATGTATTTTCTATGTGGTCTTGTGCGCCCATTTAGAAACAAGAACTTGTAGGGTTTGTGAAACTTACTGTAGATTTCATCTGCGCGGGTGCCTTGTTCACGATTGCTTTCATAACAGGTTGCTCGATAAGCATAATGGTCGTAGACCATGCAGTTGAGTTCAGGCTCCATGTCTCCACATCCTACCAACAGCAATCGCTTTTGTTGAATCAAATCTATCAATCCCAGACGTTGGCATTGCAGTTTGAGTGTTTGCGAACCTTCTGAAGGATTGGCCAATACAGGCAAACAAATGTTGCTAAGTTGTTTTACCCGATCTGCATATCGGTTCACAGTTTGTCTGGCCAGTACAACAACGTCATTGGGTCTGGGTTCGTACTGTTCAAAATCCCAAAATGTATCATCCACTAGATGTTGTATTTCCGCATATATCTCACAGGAAGTGTCGCATACCAGACTGTGGTTACCTAGCATGATACTGACATTCTTCCCACCAAGATCGCATTTCAGGAAATGTTTGTAAAAAGTCTGTGCCGCGTCGACGGTCATGTTCTGCAAAGAATCTGTAAAAGTCTGCACGTGCCTCGGAATGATCCTGATTTTGAGCACTACGCATCCAGGCAATGTCTCGGTCCAAGCGGGCAACTTCATAGTCCTTGAATCCTTGATGCGGATATCTGGGATCTTCCAGGTGTTCTAACATAAATTGTTTGACTTCTTCTAACTTGGCAATATAACTTGCAGGCAAGATTTGCAAACTCTGCCATGTGGGTGTGCGTAGCACAGGAGTATCAAACCATATGCGTTGATAGGTTCTACTGTGTGTTCTTCTTAAAAACAATATCCAACCCAGCAAAGATTTTAATCCTGTAACTGAAAGATTGTTCATGGTAATGATAAATGTAAGACTGTTATAAGCAGGAACTTCTGTCAAATAACGATCAACGTTGTGGAACATTCGCATGTAGTCAAGTCCGTGGCGTATGTATTCAGCCTGCGCGGGTATTCCTGAATCCACGCTTACATATTGCATGAAGTGTTCTATACGACCATCGCAGATTTGTTTAACTGAATCTAAGTAGCGTTTGAACAGTTCAGGCTCTACTGAGAAGTTTGATGTTACATTTAAATGCAGTTTTTTACTAGGATTGGCCATGATATAATCAAATACTCGATAGGTGTTCCGGTCCATGAGTGGCTCACCGCCAGTCATTCTAAAATGCTCTAGTTCGGGATACAGTGTCGGCCACCACTGCCAAAAGGCATCGACGTAGGGATTAGACTCTCGGGCAGGTATTGGTCGTCGAGAAGCAGTAAAGTGTGCCGGATCATTGTGAGGAACAAGGGTGGGAAAAGCACCGTGTCGTTGTACTTCATCAGCCCATGAACTGCTAAATTGAGGACTACAATAACTACATTTAAGATTGCAAGCATTGTTGAAGTTGACTTCCACGTAGGATGGAATAATATCATCTTCATCTCCGGTTGAGTTCTTTATCCGTTCAAAGTCTACCGCGGCCCAAGGCTCGCCCGAACGATAGTGTCTGTCCGATAGTTTGCCTTGATCTTCCATGTTCCAGCAATATGAACATTCTGTAGGACGCTCCTGCTGAAGCATTATTTTCCGCTGTGCTTTTTTGTGCCAAGTGTTGTGCAAAGCCGCAGGGTTGGTTTTTATTGCTTCTGGATCTATCATGTGTAGCGGAGGATGATAACAGGAGTTGTTGAGTCCAGTGGGCAAATGTAAAGAGACTTGCTTCCATTTGGCCAGGCACAGTGCTGGACCCAGTTGATCTTTCATTTGTTCTGCTTGATGCATAAATTCTGATTTGGAATTTTTGTCAATGTTGTTTTTTTCAAGCATCAAAAACTCTTTCTATATCTTGCTTGGTTAAATCTAGTAATAAGTCTCTGTTATGTCTCAATGTGGGCAACATATCTTGATACATTGACTGTAATTCCCCCAAGGACAACTTGCTCAAATGTTCTAAATTGTCAAAAATGCAAGACACTTGACAACCGTCTGGGTCTTCGCTGTAGCCTTCATCCCACCACTGATGAAATGTTTTGAATCCTATCCGTCTGAAATTTTTAATCCAATTGCTCGGTCCTTGTATCATAATAGGGGTGAGCGCCAGAGTAGGCCGCCATACTTTTTCGTCTATATAAAAGGTTGTTCCTGAAAAAAATGTAAGGTTGACTATTTCAAGAAAAAACTTTGGATAATATTTGAGTAAGTTTATGTTTGTTGGTTGAAGTATAGGAAAAGTTGTAATCTTATCCAATTCAATGGGGGCATGTTTGATATGATTGTATGCAGTATCTAGCATAGATTCTGTGACCCCAATGAACATGAGATCTTCAAGACCTATGTATTCTCTATGGTACTCCTCAGTTACTTTACAGTGATAACTTTGTAGTGTTTTGTCTGAATATTGAGATTTTAATAAACTACTGGTTTGCAGTCGATATTTGTTACTATGACCTATAAAATTTGCAAAATGTTTGAAATCCGAATCAAACTTTTTTTCAAAATTTGGAAATTGTTTACTGTTAATAATTGATCTTTCTAGTTCCCAAAAATTGAAATCTTTATGAATATGATATTTTGTATGTGATTCCAACATATTGGAGGTGTAGATATGAATACAACCATGATCAAAATTGAATTTTTTACAAATCTTATCAATCAGGCAATATAATCCCACATGTTCACAACAAGGCCCTTCTGACATGGTGTTGATATGTGCCTGTCCAGTGGTTTGTATCTCATACACTACGTCTAAAATAAATTGATCTGTGGCCCTGATTTTGCCATCGTTGGTTAATAATGATATCATTTAAATACTGGCATTTCTGGCAAGTAGGGATACTCATCCTGGGTCCATACCCTTGCTTTTGTGGCACATGCTTGGGGTAATTTTTCAAGTCCCATTTTTGCTGTGTCAATGGTCATGTAGTAATGATATCCAATTGTGTCAATGTTTTGTTCTTTCCAGGGTTGAATTGGAATGCGACCATCATGAGTCATTTTTTTGAGAACAATGTAATCATTGTAATTGTCTAGCAATATTGCGCCCCCGCGTATGAGATTTAGATGTTTCTTATATTGAAAACTCAAACACATAAAAGTATTGGACACATACCCATCTTGTTGCCAGTATGTGGCTGCATCTATAATTTTGGTATTCCCTATATAGTAATACCCAGCCCAATTTGTATCAACGAACGACCAACTTAATCCTAATTTTTCAAAAGTAAACGGAATAGAAATGTATGTTCTAGCAGGGCATGTAACGTTGTTATCTTTTGTGTAACGCAGAGCAAGTTCAATTGCATGTGTACAAGAATCTGTGGCAACAGCATAAGGCGCCCCAAAAAACTGTGACAATTGTAATTCAAATTCTTCAACCATATTCATGCATATTCCCAATTTAGAGTGTCATTCAAAGGCCAGTGTAAACCTCTCCATGTTTGTAATACGTTAAACGCTTCTTTTTTATCTATATGTACGTCAAAATAATTTTGTAATTTACCAACCACACTAGTATCATTACCTTCTATTAGCCATTCTAATGGAATAATATGGTTTTGATCTATATTTTTGACAATATGATTGCGTCGATTTTCAACTATGCATTTTAAATTTTTTATATTTTCTTTACACCATGCGCCTAATCCGTAAGTTTTTATAAAATTAGTTTTTTGTTCTTCAATATCAGTTTCAAATGTAAAATTATGCATGATTTCTACGCCTTTTTTTTCACAGTATGCTCTAATTTGCCATTCTAACCCAAAATCAGTGATTGGCATAACAATAAGGCTAGGCATCTTTCTCAGAAAGGAATAAAAATTATCCAGATCATAAACAAAACTGTGATTGATAAAAACAATCGGTTTGTCTGCTGGACGAACGTTTTTCTCATATTGTTCCCAGTCAAGTTCGTGACTCAGATCGATTCCATAATATTCTTTGTAATTCCCTATTTTACTCTCTAAAAAAATCCATTCCTGTTTATTTGATTTCAATCTTTCTGGATATTGCTTTAAAATTTTTTCAAGTCTTGGTTCTGCAAATGGCCAATAAACATCATTACTTAATAGAATGATATTTTTTACTAGATTTGATGCGGCTCCTATATCTCCGCAAACTAAAAAATTTACCATCCTTCCTGGCCTCTAATCACATCTATCTCTCTAACCATGACACCCTGATTGTGCCAGTTGCTACGATAGTGATGCTTGAAGAATCTGCTGGCCTCTGCTGTGAGCATGTGCATGGGCAGATCCAATTGTGTAGCCAAGTCATCTGCCAGTCGGTTGGCTATGATTTCAGGTTGATCGTTTCTCACAGTTTCAAACAATTCTGCCAAGGCTGTAAAGTTTTGTACCTGTAAGTAATCCCAGTTTGTTAGCATGGTCATGTAAGTGCCTTGACGTGCACCAGCAATTGACCAGTATCCATAGTCTACATCACCGCCCACATTGTGCCAGATTGTGAGATGATCTAAATTGCGTTGATGCACACGATCACGAAACTCTGCTACACTGGGTCTTGCCCCTCGATTCAAACACATCTTGACGCCTTCACGGAATCCGGCACGCCAAGCATGAAAAGCCGATCCATTGGGATATGTTATACTATAACAATCGTTCATGGCCCAGTATAGCGGATCAAAACAAAACTCTATCTGTGTTTCTGTTGCACCATCTGTATTTTCATGTGTGCGCATGTTTTTTACATGTGTTCGGGTCCACGATGAGAGGCCACCATTGCCATACATCAATCCATTGACATGATTACGTGCTCGCCATCTAAACACAGCCTGCTCATAATCACTAGTAGGAAAATCCAGTGTTTGATTAAAAAATGCCGGATCGGGTAAGTTGTCGCCATCAATGAGAATAAATCTTTCTGTATCACTTGCATCAGCGGCTGCTTTGTGTGCCGCGTCAGATCCGTGTACGCCATCAACTCGTCGGGCCCAAGGAACCATATTTTTGATCCGGATCCAAAATTCTTCTTTTTGTGGTTCGTCATATGATAGGTAAATACAGTCTAAATCTGCTATGTCAATCTTGCTCATGTAGTTTTAACTTCCATCGTTGGTGTTCTTCTTGTGCGCTCACAACAACAGCAACATCAGTAGGGTGGCATGGTGTTCCAGTGTCACTAGGTACCAATTTTGGCGGTACTGGTCGCTTGCGTGGTTTTAACACGCCATCGACTACACGCACTTGCAGGTCTCTTAATGCAAACTGTTCTGGAGTAACGTCGATGTACTTACCGGGCTGATCTTCGTGGCTATAAAACAATGGCAGTCCTGAATCATCATAGTAAAGTCTTAGATAAACAGGCTTGATTTCAGGCCATTTGATGTTTTTCCAAAAGTCTAAAAATTCTTCGTCATTCACTGCGCCAGTCCTTCACGTGATAATGAACTGCACCCCATTGTGCTACTGTGTTGAATCTTAATGGGTTGCTTTCCCATACTAGTTCATTTGTCCAATTTGATGTATGAGTTGCGATCATGTGGCGTTTCATATGCACAATTTTTGGATACGAAGCAAACGGCATAGTGACCAGTTCTGGCCCAATGATCTGTGCGGCCATTGCATACACTAAATCTGTAGACGGCACATCATCTGGAAACTTTAGTAATGTTCGATATTCAGTCCAGTTCTCAAAGATGTTGCGCACCAAGCGAAAGAACTCCTGTGCTGTTTGACTCACACGCCAGTAGGTTATGGCATTGTAAACATCGGGCAAATGGTTAGCGTCAAACACTTTTCTGTAGTATCTACTGGCAGCAGGTTGGTCATAAAAATCTCTAGCACCTGTAGATATCACAAGGTCTCGATGTTCAAACATAGTCCACCAGTGATCGATTGAACTGGCTATGACCATGTCTGCTTCTAGTTTGATAGTTTGCCTGTAGGGACTGGCCGCAAAGCATTGCCAATCATTGGCAAACCCACCTTGGTCGCCATTGGGCAACATTTCTCTGGTGAGTATGGTTATGTTGGCTTCAGGATGGTGTTGGCGTATGCTTGCTGCCAACTGTTCAGCACAAGCCACATAGTTTACTGATTCTGTATCGATGGCCGGTATAAGATAGCCACGTTCAGCAAGTATTGGCAATGATATCTCCTAGATGCTTTTTGCCCATGGCATGAAAGTCCATGCCATGCCATGCCATGGTTTTGGGTTTCTTGTCCAATCCTGTGTATCCAATTTCAAAGTAGTCTGTGTCGAGTTGTGTAAGACGGTGCTCGGGCATGACACTAGCCAGGCCAAATGGTATGTTGTCTACTTGTAGTGTATGCCCGCTTACAATACCCAATGCAATGCTGAGAGCATAGTCGTTACGATAGGTAGGGCCTGCGATATGATACAAGTCTTTATAGTGGCGCCAGTTTGCACGTATCATACCCATGCAATCAAAGATGTATTGTGCTGTATTGCTCTTGCGAAACATCATCACAGTGGCCCACCACATAGGCATGCGATTATGGCCAAAATAGTCAAGACCATCAAAATCATTCATGCTGGTCATATCCCAAGCATATCTGTGACACATAAAGTCTTGCGGACTGTCAATCACAGTCTTTAACTCATTGCCACACACCACATAGTCAGCGTCTAGTACTAAGGTTTGATCCCAAGGCGTAAGTTGATATGAATCAGTTCTACCTGCGTTGTGCCACGACACAGTCGCTTGATAATCCTCAAACCAACGTGTTCCTCCGGAAACTGGCGTCGCATTAATGACTTGATCTGCGGCAGCCAATCGTCGATCTGTTGGGTCTGCGTCCGTGACAATGGCTGTAGGGATCTTGAGGTGCCTACGAATTCTTCGAGCACTCCAGCCAGCCATAGCAACGTAGTCGGTTTGTTCATTGTCAAACGCAAATATCAATGCGCCTGTGGTCATCGTTTCTTACTTTGCTCATCATATTCTACTAGCCAAGCGTTCATTTGCTCTTGCCAGTGACCATGTGCCCGAGCAAACAGTTCAGGAACATTTACCCGCACAGGAGTTTCATACAAGTCCAGTAGTACAACATCCTTGTCTTGGGCACAACTGAGCAAAGTGCATTGCAAGTCAGGTCCGGCTCGCCACATGCCGCCGGCATGCGCAAATAACATCTTGGCCTCGTATTTTTCTTTCAACACGCGGCGGGCGGCCACATGATCAAAACGTGCTCGTGCATGAGCAATTAATGTGTCAGTATTCATTGTACAATTATAAAAGAAAAAAGGGCAAAAGTCTACCTTTTGCCCTGTTTGAGTTTGCCAATTAGGCTACGCTGGCAGCAATTGTGGGTGTTCCCCACGAATTGGTCAAAGTAGCCGAACTTGGTGGAAGATACGTGACCAATGTGGTTGGTGCTGTACCTGTGATTGTGGTTGAGGGGCTTGTGGTTGCTGTGCCACCCGAAATGTCAGCAGTGGTACCTGCACCCGTCGATCCATCGCTGACCCAAGTTGTGACCAAGGTCAACACAGTGGTTGACGTGGCTGTGGCTGTGGTACGAATATATTCACCAGAGTATGGTGCGGTAGCATTGTTTAACTGGAATATGGTAGTGGCCACACCAGTAAGATTGTACCATCCTGTTGTGGTGGCCAGTGTGGTTTGTGTACCTCCTGTGCCGCCAAGACGTGTGGTACCAGTGTATGCTTGAGCCGCGATGGTTTGTGAGTTTGAGTTAACGCGACCGGTGAGATTGATCGAACCGCACTGTCCTGCGAAAGTATTCCAGTCTGGATCGTTATCAGTACCAGTTGAACTTTTGCCATACTTGAGACGTACAATGCCGCCTGCATTCCAGAAATAACGTGCTTGGTCTGCTGATGGAAAGGTCACAGTGTGTGTAAATGTAATAGTCCAAGCGGCTTGTCCTGAACCAGTGGCTGTGGTTTTGCTGGTAGTGCCTGTAAAGGTTCCGTATTCAGTACCCGAGGCTATGGCATTGCCACGGTTGGTTGTGACGCTGGTAATGTCAGTACTCACGTTGGCCAAGATGCCAATTATGTTTCCAGCAACAGGTGCAGTTCTTGATGTAAGAGTTGTGTTGGTTTGTGTTCCTGATGTGGCCAAATTATTGACTATTGTAGCCCATTGTGTAGCAGTTACTGTGTTAGTGCCAGCAGTTACTGTGGCAATATCGGTCTGACCCCATCCGGCATCACCAGATCCTGTGCTCCAAACTCTATTTAAACCAGCGGTGGTATTTCCAGCAAAAGTATTGTAATCAGTTGCTTCTATCAATGATCCTGATGAATAAGTCATTGCTGTTCCTTCTTATTTGATTGTGACAATGGCTTCTACTGTGCCAAGTCCTGTATCTAATTTATCTGCCAATGCGCGACCAATGACATTAAATGCTGTGGCTTCTTCAGGCTGAGCAGATCTAGCAATCCCATCACCTGCTGACACCAACCGATCACCTTTACGTACGGCACCTGTTACACGTACAGGAACCCGACCTGTCATGGCCACTGGCGGGTGCGTATCATTTTCACCTGCGCCACCGTTCATGGTAAATGCAGGGCGGGTAGAAATTACACCAAACACATTGTTACTGGCATCTGTTCGGACCATGGTAATTTCAGCCGACCCACCTAGTTCAACCACAGTACCTGGTGTGTAGATTTCGTCTGCGGCAAAGCGTTCTGCTACGTCAGCATACAATGCTGTGGTGGCTGTGGCAAAAATTGTGTTAAAGTAACTGCCCGAACTACCGATATTTCCAATAGCATTGCCGGCACCATTGGTGATAGCAGTGGCAGCACCGCCGGTGTTTATGGTTATGGCACCAGTGACGTTCAGTGTGCCTCCAGTTACAAGATTGCCGCCAGTTACAGTACCAGCGGCAGACACAGTACCCGAGGCTGCAAGATTGGTTCCTGTGACATTGCCATAAACAGCGTTGTTGGCAATGCCAGTGGCCAATGTAAGACCAGGACTGACGGTTTGTACACCCCATCCACCTGCCACTGAACTGCCTGGGGTAAAGGTTTGATCCTTGCTGATCATGCCAACAATGGTATTAGCCGCATAGAGTTCAATTACACTGTGTGTTACTGCTGTGTTGTCAGTGATGGTAGCAACAATAGCACCTGTGGTACCTGTGCCTGGCGTGTAAGCAGGTCCTACCACAATCCAAGCAGAACCAGTCCAAACATTCAGTTGTTGGTTGACAGTATCGTACCACAAATCACCTGTTACATTGTTACTTGGAGCACTAGATGCCGAAGTAGCACCACCAAGGGTTTTAAATCCAGTACCGTTGTACACTTGCATGGTTCCAGTGGTCTTGTTAAACCAAAGTTGACCAGTAAGTGGTGCTCCAGGTGCGCTGGTATTGGCACCATTTTCTAGCAATCGAATAAAGTTATCGTCTAGAAATTGTCCATAGCCGGCCCAGTTTTTGCCTACCAAAGTCATGCTGGACGCAGTGTTTACAGTTCCGTCCGCTATGGTAGCAAAAATTGCGCCATCAGTTAGTGTAATTGTATATGCCATTTGTTACTCCGAATACTCTATCTCTATTTATGCTACGCTCAAGTTGGTTAGAGTCTGTATACGCACAGTGTAATCGATTTGTATTTGGCGATTTAGACTCTTTTGCACAGGGTGAAAAATCACATGGGTCAGCAGTCGATCTGCTGTGGTTCCTGTCCATGCTTTCAACCCCAATTCATCAAACACATATTCACCATTAAAATTGGTTGAATTATCAAATGCTTGCTGTCCTGGAGGCTCTCCATAATCCAGTAAACATGTGACCAAAATGTCAGTGTAAACCTTGCCAGACGTATGCAACACAGTCATTTTGTTGTTGGTAGGATCTGTATCGGCTGCTGAGTTGTCATCAACAACTTTGGCATAGGTTTGATTGTAGAGATCTGCATTGATGCCAGTGGTATTTGGGGGCAAATATGTAATGATTCCAGTGGGATCTACACTGCTTCCACCATTGCCAAATGCCATTTCATAAATCCAGCCACCGCCCTGTGCGCTGGTTCTATTGCTGAGAGTTTCAGCCAGGCTAATGCTCATGTTTTCGTAATGAATTGCATTCTTCTTGTCAACAAATACTTCTTTGGAATTTGGATCAAATATCTTTACAAATCCCTCGATTTTTACCATGCCAGGAGAAATCATGCTCTAGTCTCCACAAAAATTTGTTTGGTTTTGGGATCAAAAATCTTCACAAATCCTGTAACCGAAACTGATCCCTGTTCATTAGGGCGTTTGGGTTGAGAGTCGGTTTTTTGTTTGACAGATTGTTGATTATTTTGCATCATGTTTTATTTACCTTGTTCTTTAGCCTCTAAAAAACTCGGCGGCTTCAGTGTTGGTATATTCCAAACCCACACCATCGTAAGCAGTGGTCGAACCCGCACCGTACCAACTGAGTCCTTGACGTACTTGAATTGTGACCTGATAACCTGCTGTGGGTGCTGTGGTAAATTGTACTGTGACTGGGTTGTCTCCAGTGACTGAGTACCCACTGGTTTGCAGAAGTCCGCCTACATAAACCAAAACAGCCTGCTCGTCAAAAGTGGAATCTTCTTGGCTTAGATCTACATCTGCTGTGAAGATAGTGGTAGTTCCGTCTGCCAAGGTGTTAGATCCTTCATAATGATCTTGATATTCTACCGGTGCTAAATTGTCTCGGTTGAGATTGTATACAGTGTCACCTGTTGAGTGCAATGTCACAGCAGTGCCTGCCGTACCTCTCAACAGACTGCTCACTGTGTTGGTGATTGTATCGCGTTGACGATACATGATGCGCTCGCCATTGACTGTTAGAACTCCCCATATGTTATTGGCAAGATCAGGTTCCGCAAGTGCACCTGCATCGTTGACATATATTGTGTCCTGGTCAGCATACAATGTTTGAACCAATTCAGTGGTGGTTGCTGATGTCATTCTATATGTGGCCTGAACGCCACGCATGTCTTGGAAAATACGCAATTCCAAACCAGTTATTGGATCACTTTCAAGCACCACAATGACAGAGCCATTGGCTGGCGCAGTATTGAAAGTTACTTCGGCCACTGTGCTGTCACTGCTGACTGTGTATTGATCTGGAGATATTACCACATTGTTCACTGCTACCTCAACGTCCAATGAAGCAGTGGGTGCATAGTAAGGCCCAGTTGTGGAGCCGTCCCCATAAGAAAGGTTGAATTGTCTAGAGTACACACGGAAGTCCAAGGTGTCAAAGACAGCACCAGGAACAAGTTCTTCTGGAGCATGACTTTCATATGGACCAACAAATTGGCCGCCATCAACATTGATATCTGTGGCTCTGGTTCCCAAGTAGGGATCTAAAAAACTGCTTTCGTAGATGGCATCAAGTATGGCCGGATCATATGTGGGACGCCCCTCAGGTCCATAACTGATGTTGTCAAAAGGATTTATGTCAAAATTCCCTACATCAAATCCAGTGTTTTGTGAAAATGTGGGTGCCAACACCTGCACCCCGGGATAGGCAATTCCATCAATCAACAACGGTAAATCCAGTCCTGGTTCATTGGGTCCTGGCACATAGTAACCCATGGTGCGATCAACGCCACTTAGAGCACTGGCTGGAATCAACAGCCAATTGTCAGGATCAAATTCGGCAGATTGCACAGGCGTACTGTCACCGCTGTTGGCTTGCCATACTCTGTTGTCATAGCGCACTTGAACGCCGTTGTCATAAGCCACGTTGGCTTGCCAAGTTTCAATTGTCGTGGTGTATTGATAACGATCGTACCGGATAGTGGTGTTGATGCTACGAACCAAATCGTTGCCCATGACAGCCACGATCCGTCCTCCTGTACCGTTACCACCCGAAACAGTTATGATGGCTGTTGAGGTATAACCTGACCCTGGGTCAGTTATAGTAACAGAACTGATCACGCCTGCGCTGTTGACAGTGGCTGTCATTGTGGCCTGAGACACACAGTCTCCTGTGACAGTAAGTTCAGGTGCAACTGTGTAGCCACTGCCGCCGTCGGCAATGACCACATCCTGAATGCTGAGAGTGTAGTTTTCAAACCAAAAACTGTAAGGTTGAGTTTGCCATAAAGCACTGTCAGGATCAACGTCACTGTAGGTACTGGGATGGCCTGTTCCTGTGGCTGTACTCAAAGTATAAGGAGTCAACACAGGACTCATGTACTGATTGGGCACTTGTGTGGTATTGTAAAATGCTGGCAAATCAAAGTCAGCCAGAGTACCTTGATACACATCAAGACCGTTATAGATCAAATTGAATTCACGTATTTGCACATGATAGGGTTTGACTTCTTGAATATAGTTCAACACAAAATCTTGATTGTCTCTTTGATATGTTTGATAAGGAATCAACTGACGAATTTTGTGGTCAACGTCAATCAAACTGGTCTTGGTCAGCCACTCAGGTGCTTCAAATTCGCTCAGCACAAAGTTGAACATAAGGATCAATGCACGGTTGCGTTCGATCAGTAGATCTCCAATCAACAACTGCTCGTTGATTGCCTGTATAATCTTCCTGGTTTCTGTCACAGGCTCTTGATCAAAGTGCTGTGCATCAAAAACCTCAACATCAAATCCATAACGACCCAGAGCATAATCCCACAGTTCGGCTAGGAACTGTATGGTTCCGTCCTGTAAACCCACTCGATCCCATCCTGTGTTGGTTCTCAAGTATATTTCAAATTTGCCTTGACTGTTGGCAGTAACTTTGACACTACTGCCCACAGGAGCCGCTGTCAGACTTAGAGTGTTGAGAGTGGCCACATTGGACACTTCAGCAATGATCTTGACACTTGAATTGTAGCCCGGCAAATACCATGTGACATATTCCCAATAGTTCCTAGTGTCATAATTTTGCACACGACTCAAGAACAGAGTAGCAAAAGTCTTGGGAGTGGTTACTGTGTAAATGGTCCACAAACCGTTTTGAGTGCTGTCGCTGACCACCAGATACTTGTAGCCTACTGGTACTTGAACTAGATCCTGATAACTGAGTTCTTCGATGTTGGCCACACGCTTGTTCCAGGCTCCAGTGCCTGTTTGAGGTTCTGGTTCACTGCTGTTCAACAAATTAAAACTGCGAATTTCTGATATGGGATACTGTAGCAACACTGCATTCACGTACTGCAAATAATTTTGCAGAGCCAAAAATCTGTTGTCAAACATGCTTTGTCTAGGGCGGAACTGCACACCATAGCGTTGTGCAGGACTCAACCCAGGATCAGGCACAAGAGCCCCCAATGGATCTGCACCACATAAACTGTCTTGTAATTTTTGATAGAGGTTGTCTGGCAAAAATCCATCAGCACGATCTTGAGGCAACAGATCATACTGTACATGCACATTGTTGTCTGTAAATTGTCTGTCAAATTCGATGCTGATCACAGTGTCGCTGGCACTGAGTTGATCCTGCGCATTGTATATCGCTGTGGCACTGGGACTTACAAATGCCACATAAGGAATACCACTGCTACGGGGATCAGCAATGTATCGTGCAATACCAGATGGGCTGAGAGTTTTGCCTATGGTGGTATTGATTGTGGTGATATTTTTGACCCAAAAATAATAGGTGGTTGCAAATACCCCAGCGGTATTCAAACCAGTGGTAACACTGTAATTGACTGTGTTTTTGGGCACTCCAGGGCCTGCATAGTTGGCAGGTGGCACTGAACTGGCTGTCCATTGGTATACATCAACACTTGATCCAGGGAACGTTTGTCCCCAGCGTCGTGCCGCATACACAATGTCATCTTGGTTGGGATCAATAAATCTCACTGAATTAGTATCCCACCAAATTTGACCCACATAGGAAGTTGCCCAAATTCTTCCATTGTTGTTTTTTGCGCCCACATTGTAGGCAGCAGGATCGACAGCACCAATATAATCGATATTTTGTCGTGCCGCACCCAATATTTTGCCTTGTAAAGGATCAAAGAAATCCAAAAATGCTGTTTTTGCGCTGGTAATTCTATCATAAGTGAACACACCATTGATCAAAGAAACATCTACCACCGGCTGTTGTAGGTTGGTCACCCGCCAGGATGGAGAAAGATCAGGATTGTTAAATATGCTCACAGCACCATAATTTTGTGCTATCAATGTGCTGTCACCAAGGTCATCACCGGGACTGCCCGCCAACAAAATACCATTGGTATAATCAACCGCGGTTCCATAACGGTCCAATTCGCTCACTGTTTGATCATAAATCTGTAGACCAAATGCAAATTTGCCGGGTGTGGCCGCTGAATCAGTTGCGCTGGCAAAATAATCATATGTGTAAACTGCACCGCTCTGTACCAATGGTCCGACAAATGCTGTGGTCTTGCTGTCAAAATAAGTGTTGCCACTGTCAAAAGTTGTGGGTCTATACAAATTGCCACGTGGTGCCCCCACTGTGAGTGTGAGGGCACTGGTATCAATATTCACAGCACTTCCAAATCCAGCATAGGCCACTGGATACGGGCTCACAATTGTTTGAGTGTAGACAAAAGTTTCAAACACCATGCTGTCAAAAATGTTGCCAATCAGGCCAGGAAGCACAGTCAACTTGTTGCCAGACACTGCCGCATCGGTATTTTCAACGCTGATTGTGAGCAAACCAAACCCTTGTGTTCCAGGCACTGAACCAGCATAGGCAATCACATTGGGTACAGTGCTGTTGTTGATATCCTGTGCCAGTACTGCGGCCCAACTACTGGGTGTCCAGTAGTTGGTATCATTCAAAGATGTACCCACTGGCACAGTCTGCACAGCAATCCAAAGACCTTGGTTGTATTCTACTATGGTATCTACAGCAAAAGTCAGCGCACTGTTCCAAGACACAGGAGCACTCAGTGCCACTTCCATGTTGTTTATTCTAATGGTGTTGCCAGGGTTCAATCTGGCATTGATGGTTGAGGTTGTGACTCCATACACACGACTTTGATTTACTTGTCTTTCTACCGCGCCTGCTTGTGGCAGAATACTACCATCTTGCGGAGCACCTGCATAAAGGCTACAGTTGTATCTACAAAGATCAACAGCCTGCCCATAATTTGCATTTTCAAAGGCAGCATTGGATCCAATGATTTGTAGCAGACTAAATGTGTTTATTTCAATTTCCAGTATGTCTCCTACTGCGGCAGGAGATGCCAGTGTGATCTCGTTGGCACCTGTAACTGTATATTCACTAGATGTACTTCCTGCTGTGTCTGACAAAAATTCATTGTTGAGTATGACTGAGGTAGGAGACACCAGTGGTGCATCAGTGGTGTATACTGTTTGTGTATTACTGGTCACAATGAATCTTTGCACCGACCTGTCATACACATATACTGCTCCTGCGCCAGACACACTGTTATAAGAATCGCCAGAACAGCCCACAATCACTTGCCTGCCATCTGTTGAGCAACTGACTGATTGACCAAATCTTGCATTGGCTGCTAGGCCTTGTGGTGCCAATGCGTCAACATAAGTGTAGTAACTTTGTGTAATCACATCCACCGTGCCAGTTGGTGCAACAGTAAAGGTTATGTTTCTGGTGGCAGTGTCAAAAGAGTAATCTATATTAGGCCGTTGAATCGTGCCATTTACTGTGACTTTGAAACTGTAAATATTTTTGGCACTGTACAAGTATTCATTCAAAGAAAATGTCAAAGTTACACCGTTGCCTGTGAATGTTTTTTCAACTCTTCGACCAATTTTTAACACAAGATCTTGAACTGGAATAGAATTTAACACCACCGTGGTGTCTGTCACAGTGTAATCGGTGCTGTAGGTCAACAGTTGATTGTTGAGGACCACAAACAGTTGTTGATACTCTCCTGAATCTATTATGACATCATTGTTGTATTGAAACACAAATTGTGTGCCATTTGTTGTGTATTGTACCAGTTGATTTTGTACCTCAACAAGGCTGTAGGCAAACACCTGATTGATACCCGGAGCCCCAATGTACATCCAGTGTTCATCAGCACTGACCACAACACTGGTACCAAATTCACTGCCAGAATCTATGTAGGTGTCATCGGGCACGGTCAACAGATTTGACAACAAGAAAGTGGGACTATTGGGGAATCTATAAATTATGCCCACATACCCAGAATTGGCACTTGAGTCTGATCCAATGCTGTCAGGTGCACCCACTGCGGCCCATGTTTGACTGCCAATGCTGACGCAGGACCCAAAACCGTATGTGCCAGGATTATCACATTCAATTCTGCTGTTTTGAGTAAAGGGGTTGCCTGATGTTCTGACAAAAGTGTATACTGCCCCTGACTGTGTGTCTCCGTAACTGGGAGCCCCCACAATAGCATAGACATTTTCGTGTGCTTGATCAACAGCCGCGCCAAAATCACTATTGGCCACAGGGGAATCTACTGTGATTTGTCCTGTGGTTTGAAATACCTGTTGCTTTTGAACCACTTGCCACAAACCACCACCATTGTCATCTATCCAAACATAGTCGCCAACAAGCAAATTATTAGCATAAGGAAGATCAACAATATCGCTGCCTTGTGCCACTCGTTGACTTTGCAGAGTAAATGCTGTGCCTGTTCCTGTGGCCACAATTTGATCTATCTGTAAGAAACTGAAAGCAATTGTGACTTGAAAAATATTTGGTACATTTATTACTCGATAAACACCATCTACGCCCGAGCCAAAATACTTGATCAACAAAATATTGTCCACTGTCAAACCATGTGCCTGACTGAACGTGACCACCGCAGTGCCATTGAGATTGCTATTGACCTGTGTGACTTTGCCTTGTGCTTGTGCAGTTCTATAGATGCCCCAGTCATAGTCATTGATCTTGGCAACCCAAACTATGGATCCCACGTTGACATTGTTTAGGTCAGCAGCCAGCGACGCAGTATTGTCAATGTTGAACACTGTGATGTCAACATCGTCAATGTTGACGTATCCAGCACTGGGCAACACAGTGTCAGTTTTTTTGACCAAAGTGGTGGTTAAAATATCAGGACTGGTTATTTTGTAACTTTGATTCCAGATATCGTTTACTAAAACTGTTTGTTCTGCCTGGCTGGTTTCTCCAGGCACGACCACTTGTACCAAACTTGGGTTTGAAGTCAATAAGGCTTCATTCAGTCGTATTTCATAGAAACTTCTGTTGGCGTTGGCACCATATACACCACGTTGCACTGCCCAGTTTTCATAGATCTGATACTCGTTGACTCCACGACCGAGATCAGCAAATGTAAAAATTTCAGCGGCACGCACAGTGCCTTTGGTGCCAAGAAATTGACGATACAGATTCACTTGACTGGTACTGTCAAGATTAAGGGCAACCATATACTCTCTAGGTTTGAATCCAATCAAGTTATAGGCAAACAGGTCTTGGTTGAGTTCAAGATTGGCTTGGTACACATTGTATGTGTTGGCCAATTGGTCGCTCTTGTTGGGCAGGTTAGGTAACAGACCCTGTTGAATCAGAGTGTAGTCACTGCGTGTCCAGTTGTTGAAATCAAACTTGGGTTTGGGCTGTACAATATCAACTGCACTGTAATAAAAGTTTTTGTACAACACAATTTCACCACGAGCATATTTGCGTAGTGGTTCCCATTCTTTTACATTGTCTTGATTTAATATAAAACCAGGTGCATTGAGTTGACCATTCCAGTCTTGTGTAACTGATCCAATCAATCTTATTCTACTTTGTCTAGCACCAGTAGCAGGATAGTAAATTAAATCAGCAAATATGCTTTGATTGTCCAACACAACCATGTTTTCATAAGATGTAAATTTAATGTGGAAATAGTTTATGGTATCAGCAGTGAGACTTCTCAGAGTAAATGTGTTGTCCAGCCTTTCAACCACTAGATCTCGCGTGGCAAATGGAGTACGATCAGCATTGAGAACCATGTTTTCTGTTGTTTGTAATGCAATGCTGTCAACTATGGCCTCAGGTCTTTCCACAATTATCTGTGTGGCGCCTGGATTCAAATTTATAATGCTTCCTTCGGCCCACCCTTGACCACTCCAGTACAGAAATTCGCTGACCATTTGATTCCAGTCAAGCACGTAGCCATTTTCCATTTGATTGAATACCAATCCCTGTTCTTGTAGTAGGGCTCCATAACTCAGTAAGAAATCTGCTACCAAGGTTCTGTTGGTGAATGTGTATCCATAAGGTACCTGGACCACTTGGTCGCTGTAACTCACTGGCACACGCACTTCAAACCCGCCAGCACTTATTGTACTCAACACCCCGTTTACCTTGCTGACCAAGATGTCAAAGTAAGGTTGTATGGTGCTATAGCCGTATACTGCCCACCCATTTGCCGTTGACTGCACAATGATACTGCTGTAGGTCAACTGATCAAAAGGTACGTTCTTGTAAAACAACAGGTTGTAACTTTCATCGGGCAACAGCAAACTTGAGTTTAGACTGTTGGGGCTGGATTTTTCAGTATAAATTTCTAGTAGATTTTTGCCTGTAAAAGCAGCCATTCTGTAGCACAAACGCACGTCAAGATTTTTTAGATCTGCTGTGAGTGCGTCGGTGGAATTGATTCCACTTACTCGATTGAAGTCCACAATCCAGTCAATGTAACTGGCCTTGCTGACGCCGTTGCCATAGACTTCAATGCCATTGGCATCCAGTCTGTAACGACCGTTGTAGAGATATTGACCCAGTTCTGCATTATAGCGATAAAGATCACGATCTGCAAACAGGCTGAAGAATTCTGCTGGACGTGTGAGGGCCAACAGGCGCATGATGGCAAATGGATATGCACTACTGGTTCTCCAGGCGTTCTCTACAGGAGCATCGTCACCAACCGCCCAATTTCTCTGGAAGTTGTTGCTGTTGAAATTACCAACCACTGTTTCAATGGGCGGTAGTAACGCACCTTCGCTGCCGGATGGAATCACCTGTGTAAGTTGAGGTCTTGCATATTGAGGCAACACGTAAGGTGCCACAGGGTCTCGCACTAGACCTGCTGCCAAGTCATCCCACAACACCAAGTTGCCTGACGTGTAAGGTGCAGGACCGTATTCTGCTTCCCACCAAGAAGGCATTACACTGAAACCCAGCATTTCCCAAGGTCTTGTGTTGGGACTTATTGTGTCATAAAAATAGTTATAGATGCCGCGCCAGGCGCCTACGGCCAATGGTTGATTGGCAGTCAACTTGTTGCTGGCTGTGCTGTAATTCCAGGTGAAACCATTGTTGGGCAGGTAGTCCTGTGACTTGTAGTCCAATTTGTTCCAGCCAACCCAGGTCAAAAAGTCTTGACTTTCTATGCCGGTGATTTCCTCCAGGGTATAATCTGTTGTGCGGAACTGTCCAGGCATAACTTCAGTGGCCACGAGGGGCACAGGATTACCATCCAGTTTCAAATTGTTGTATATTCTGGTTTCAAATTCCAACAACACTTGATCACGCAAGTCACCAAAAGCCACAGTGATACTTCCATCGTGGCCGCGTATGACTCTTCTGGGCGTGACATAAGTGGTATCAATATAGGTCTCGGGCACAAACGCAGGATACAAACCCAGTTTGGTTGGAGTATTGGGTACAAATGTACCGTATGTGTCAGCATATTCCTGTATCACCACTGTGTCGCCCACTGCTAGTGGTATGGTAATGGTCAACGTTGGTGCATCTGTTGCCACCACATATTCAATACCTCTTGTGAGCAGTCGGTCATTCACATACACAGATAATCCCAAATAGTTGGCAGAAGTGTAGTTGTATACTTGTGCAAGGTCAAAAGTATCTGTGGTAATAAAACTGATCACTGTTGAAGATTGTGTGTACACATTGCTGGCAGGCAACATGTCACTCCAATAAAATGGATTTGCACTGGTACGTCCAGCCACAAGATCAGTCACTACAGCAGTGAGTATTTCAGGCACAGTCATATTCACATAATCGCCAGACACAGCGGCATTCAACAATTGTGCTTTGTACTTTTCGTATTCTCTTGAATTAAATTCAAGACTGGCAAATATATTGTAGTTGGCACTGCGCAAAAAATAACCTGCCAATGTCATTGGTGCGCTTTGTTGTAGTATGTTCAAGCCAAATGGTATGATATTGCCAAGGTCGCGTGAATTGTTGGCTCCATTTATTTTTCCTGTCAAGCCAATCAAGTTTTGTCCAATGGTATCGTAGTGGGTCCGTATAGTGCCTAGTGTGAGATTGGCAGCATTCTCATTCAAGGGATTGTTTTCAAGATTGACAGGAACTTGGTAAAAACCCACAGCACTGACTTGGTCACTCAAGACCAACACTTCAATTATTTGTCCTGGCACAATTAGGGTGGTAGTAGGAAATGTGATAGTGGTAGTATTAGTTGTTGTTGTATAGGTATAAGAGCCTGGATCCTGGAACTCACTGTCCACATAGATCTTGATAGACGGAACTGTGTCTACTGGCAAGGCTGCCACATCCAACAACAAAGGTGTGTTAGAGGCGTAAGTAAAACTAAACTGCTGATAGATCTTGCTCTTGACTGCGGCCGTTTGCCAACCTATTTCTTTGGTATAAACAGTGCGATTGGCATACTGTCTTACAAATCCAATGCTGATATTTTTGGTATAACTTATGTCATTTTGCACATAAAGAAATGTGTCAGCATAGAGGTTGTTGTCAAAAACAATATCACCTATGTTGTTGAGACTGAGATACCGTAGAGGAAAACCCAACACAGTATCGTCTAGACCCGGCCCTAAAGCATAACTAAACAATTTGCTGCCTGCAAATGTACTGCTAGGATAGGCCACAGGATTGCCAAGACTGTAGCCATTGGTGTCAAATACATCAAACAACGGTGCTTGATTTACTCCAGTTTTTTGTTGTGCCCGAATCCATTGCACACCATCATAATAAAAACTTATACCTTGCAAGGTGATGCCGCTGAGACAGACCACTGTTTGGTCAACCAGCACATCAGCATCTGAGGCAGGAACCAGATTGATCACTGGATATGAGAATGAACTGCCATCGTCACTGAAAGTAACAAATTCTACCACATAAATTTTGTTTCTTACGTCTGGATCGGTGTCACCAGCAAATATAACTCTAGTTCCCTCAACAAAAGTGTATCCATCTACACCATAACCCACTGTGCCATTTATGGTGCTGAGAGCATCTGTTGTGGCAAAATCAATGATGTCCACAGGTTGTTTGCCTTGTGTGCCCATGTGCCATAATCTAGTTCCACCGCGGAATTCCAAAATAGGTCGCTTGGCCCTGTAGGCATTGTCAAGCACAGGTATTGTGTTATTGTAAGTGGCTGCGGCTGAAATTACGTCAACATGAAACCAACGATTGCTACGGCTCCAGGCATTCAAGTCTGGTGAGTCCAATGCCATGGTAAGGTAGTCAGGCACCAAAGGCTGATTCAAACTGGCATCAAAATTACCCACGTCATAAGGTACAGAATCAAAAGGCACGGTGGCACTTTGAGTGTAGGTTTCAGGTGTGACATAATTGGTGACTGGCAATAATTGAATTGCTGTGCCAACTCCTGACACGTAGTATTCTTGATTGGTATAACTGCTGGGCACAACCGGAGCAAGAAATTGCACTTTGAGATTGTTGGTAAACACCACACCATTGGGGCTGGTGTAATTTTTCTTGCCCAAGATATCTGTTGCAACATTGATAGTGGAACTGTCCGCTTGATCCACTAATCTAATTTGTCCAAAGATGTCTGGATTGGTGCCATCTTGATACCATAACACATCTTTGATTGCAGTCAATAGCGGAACCTGAGAGATCACACTGCTGGCATCATTGTACCAAGTGGTACTGGCCCACTGTGTGCCAAACAACACGTCAAATTTTGTCAATGTGCTCAGTGTAGAAATAGGCAACAAGTTTACAATAGGCAAATTGTTGATGTCATAGGAGTATTGAATCTGCCAAACGTTGTTGGTTGGAAATGTTGGACTGGTTGTGAATACCAATGTTTTGTTGTTGAGATTGGTTATGCCATCTATGCCACCATAGTCAGCAATGATGTCGCTGAGATACATGCCGTTCAACTGATCATAACTCAAATCACTCAGCAGGTCTACATTACCTATGCTGACAAGATCATAATAGAACTGTTGTGCATTTTTGAATGGCACATAAAAAGTCACTGTGCCTAGATCTTCGCCATTGTTGGTCACTCCCATCACACTTCTACTGCTGATGTTAGGTGCATAAGGCAATTGACCATTGATGCCAGGATCAGTTTGAATCCAGAATGGATTTCCAGTCTGGCTCACTTCAAAAGTGTAATTGCCCCCACGTACCAGCGTTATGGTAGGATTATTGCCTATTGCTCCACTGAACGTGTATGAGTTGGTACCACGAACAACTGAGAAATTGTCTGTCAAAGGTATTGCTGTGGCAAACACATTTACAGCATCAGGTCCTGCCGGTAACCAATAGTACTGACTGTAGTTTACAAACTTGTCAAAACTTACAAAGGGATCCCAGGTATAATAATCACTGGTATACAGTCGATCACTGTTGTTGGTCACTGCACCTTGTATTGCCAGAGAGTCTGTGATACCTGGATAAGTGATGGCATCTTGTATCTCTTCAGTGTCGGGTTTGAGACTGATAACACCAGGCTCCAATTGATAGTTGGCTCGAGTGGCATTGGGTTCTAGCACATAGTAATCATTGGGGTTGACCCCCGGACCAACCCTGCGTCCAACATAACCCTGTACTTTTTCAAATGCAGGTTCTTGAACCAACTGATCAAGCGTGGCATTTAAAAATTGTTTGTTAGGAACAGTCTGAAATATTTCAGGTAAAAAATCAACAGTGCGTATGGCCATTAGATCACTCCACTGCCAGGAGCAGTTCTAATATTTGTGCTGGTCAATGCTGTAATTACTTCTACACTTGAAACTCCGGCACCATTCACAAATATTTCACTAGGCGCACTGCGTATTTCATACAAATCACCAAAACTCTTTAAAGGGTCCAAAGGAACCAATACCACTGAACTGACCACTCCGCCCATGTTGGAATGAATATAGGCCGCCAGTTCTGAAAAATAAAACGTTTGTCCAAAATCCCATTTGTCAATACTGAAATAAGTGTTGAGATTGGCTATCACTAGATTTTTTATTTCACTTTCGCTGGCTGTGCTGTCGGCAGCACGAATTACCTTGATTGTGGCTTGCAGTTCTTTGGCTGCTTTGGGACCAAACAAGGGTTTGAATACCACGCTGTTCACAATCACATTGTCGCTGATCATCTTGTAGTCATTGAGTCCCTGATAGGCCGTGCTGAGTTCGTCTATGGTAGGCACAGGAGGTTTGGGCACTGTGTTGGTGGTGTCCTTGATCCAGTTTTGATAGGCAAAATAATAGGCTTGATTGACCACATACAGATCAATTATGTTGGTTGTGCCTGGGTCAATTCTACTGGTCAGTGGCGCATTGTGTCTGTATTGATAGTAGAGACTTTGACGACCGGTTCTGGCCAGCCATTCGTTGCTGACTTCTAGCAAACTGCGCACACCTGTGCCGCTGATGATCAGTTGATAAAAAGCACCCACTTGACCGGCCAAGGGTCCAATGCCAATGGTTTGGTTGTAGGCATAGAAAATCTGTCCGGGCACAAACTGTGTCATGACCACTTCTATATCATCTTTGGTAGCATATTCTGAAACCACGCGGCCTGGTTCAACCAACAAATAACGTTGCAGATTGTCAAAGTCCACGGTCTTTTCAAAGAAAACAAGTTTGGTGGTGGGATTTACAGTGGGTGCCACTATTTCATCAAAGAAGTCAGGATCATCTGGAACGCCATCTGAATCTGAGTCTTGATAACTCACAAACACCTGATAGTCATCCACAAAACCGTCGCTCTCAACTGGTTGTCCCACAATAGCCAATTTGATATCTCCGGGCAAGGGCACATTGGTATCGGGTTGTGAATTGGTTTTGAGAACATTTACAAAATCAGAGATCACAGTGCCGGTACGGCTATCATATATGCGTTGGTTGGTTTCAAAGAAAAATCTGGTTTGAATCACTGATCCAAACAAATAAAACAGCGCACGACTGGTTACTGAATAGGTGGTTCCGTTGCTGACAAATTGTATCAACCAAGAAGCATCTTGATTGGTACCAGATGTTGATTGTGCATTGGTCAAACTGAATGTGGCATCCACTGCTAGATTTGTGCTTGTGATCACATACCACGTGGCAGTGGTATTGTTGTAGCCAAGACCAAAATTGCGATTCAACAATATCTGATTGGTTATATCAGTGATATTGGTTGTGGTGAAATCTGTCACGAACAACGGAATCACTGCTACAGGTATGGCACCAGTAGGCACAAAATTATTCAAAGTCACTGGGCCTGTGCCATCAGCAAAATTGCCTTGACCTTGATTGGTTCCGTCCAGCACTATGGCTGTGGGACTGGCCCACAGTATCAGTTTGTCATTGTCTTGACTGGGCGTGCCTAGTTTGAGTCTGTTGTTGCCGTCAAAATAGTAACCAGTGGGAGGTGCAAACTGTACCAAAGCACCAACTTGTATGTATTTGCTTGCTGTACTGCTGAATGTGCCAATGGCAGCAGGATTACCTAGAGAATTGACAAAATAACCAGTGGTCTCGTTGGCCAGTGTAGTACTCTGATTCCAGGTAAAATTCAAAACTGTTAGATTGGGTCTTGGAAAATTTGCGTAGTAGAATTGATCCAGACCAGTGGACACCAACAGAGGTTGTACACTGTCAGTTATCACTGTGGCAATGTCATTGCGTGTTAGCCATGTGAAGTCAAATGTTGGCAGTTGATTTTCTTGCCACAAGGCACCGTCACTGCCAAAAGAATTGGTACTGGAATACTTGCCTGTGTTGTCTACTAGATCAAGATATCGTGAAGTGCCAATTGAGGCTCGGTTTAGAGCCTTGCTTTTGATAATTGAATTGTACAAGGTAAACGGAAAGTTGTTGTAGTCTTCACCGTTGACCATGCGGTTCTGTGTGTAGTATCTAGCCGGCGCACGTTGTTTGATTTCGTCTAGAGTCTCTCTAGGTTGTGCATTGCTCACAGGCTGTGTGATACCGCAAGTGAAAGTGATTGTTTCCAATTGCCCTGTACGACTCACATAACTGATGGGTATGACCACACTCTGCATTTCTTCTGGATTGATAATGTAGGCCAAACCGTTTGAGGCTCGAACATAGGCACGGAACGTGCCCACAGGAATAGTACTGAATACTCCATCTCCGAATGTCAATGTGATTTGATCATTGGTTCTGCTGACCACTGAAAAAAGTTTTCTTTGATCAGGTGCCAGTTGTTCTGCGGCTGCCGCATACACACTCTGCACATACTGCCATTCAAATTGCACATTTCCCACTGTGTCCAGTTGATACAGCCAACGATCTTCGTTGTTGACACCTTCTATGTTGATGTTTACTGTGCGATTGGCAATGCGTTCGCCAAGATTGAAATCTTGATTTTGCAACACGCCCTGTTTGAAGTAAAAGAAGTATCCGGTGTTGGCACTGGCAAAGCCCAGTTGATCATTGCGGAACAAGAGGTTGAAAATACCGTTGGGCAAGGGACTGGGTTCATACACATAGTCTCGCCCCACAGAAGTGGAACTCACTGCCTCAAATGGCATGTTGATGCCGTCTACTGTGGCTGTGTAAGGAATTACTGGCAAGTAACCAGGCACCAGGTTGATGCTGTATTCAGATGTGTCAACTCCCACAATGGTTTGTTTGGCGCCAGGACGGCCCACACGTTGTGTGTCCACCAAGGCAGCATTCAAAACCGCAGTAAACTGTTCTACCCAGTTGAAGTTTGTGGGATCATTCCAGTTTATGGTTACATTGGCTAGATTAACACCGTTGAAGTCAGTGACATTTTCAGTAGTTTGCACCGAAAACACTTTGAGATAACCTTGTGCGGCTTGATTGCGCTTGGGAGTATAACTTACCAGTTCTGCCAGTTTGACCACGCTGTCTCTGCGCTCGGCTGTGCCTAGATAGTTTTCTCTGGTGTTGAGATCATTGCGGAAACTCATGGCTTGACCCATGAACGCAATCACATCCAGCATGGCAATAAATTCTGAACTTTCAATGTAGTCATTGAAACTTTCAGGATAATACTGACGTATGTAATCTACAAAACTCTTGCGCAGGGTTTCAAAGTCATAACTTTGAAAGTCTGCTTCGCGGTAGGTTTGATAGATTCGCTTCCAATCTTCAACGCCAAATACAACTGTTTGTCTTGTGGTACGTGCCATAATGTTCCGTTTCTTTTATTTATTGCAAAAATAAACGGCGTAGTTATACGTAACTGGCTCGTCTTGTTTCTTGATCAAAAAATATGCTCAGTTGTTCTGCTGTGGTACCTGGCACTATTTGCACTTGCAATTCTATCAAGACTCCGTTTTGCTGGGGATAATAATTTATATCGCTAAGGTATACTCTTGGGTCACCGCCGGCTATGCGCTGTATTTCAGCAATTGTGGCCTGTTCAGTTGTGATGTCTTGATTTTCAAACACATAGTCCAGCAGTGTTGATCCATAATCAGGTCGGCCAGGCAGTGTGCCTTGGCGGATGTTGAATGCATTCAAGAGATCACGTTTGACCAATTCACCATCTGTTAGTGTGAATTTTTTGTATTGATTGATGGTGCTGTATCCTATAAATGTGGCCATACAGTATTTATATTTTTCAAATTACCAGAAACTGGCAATAGCCTCAAAGGCTTCTGCGGCATACTCTTGTGCAATCTCAATGACTTCTTCTGCGTTTTCCAGCAAAGCAGACGCATCAAAGTCGGTGATTGCCGTGATGTCTAGTCCCAAGGCATCAAGCCCTTCTGAGAATATTGCTGTTCCATATTCTTGAAGTCCTGCTAAAACTTCTCCTGACCCAGGAATGTCTTTCAGCAAATCGCCAACTCCAGGTAAATTTTTTGCTTTATCCAGCAGACCAGCGGCGCCTTTTATTTCGCTCACTAGCCCTTGTCCTGATTTGAGCAGGCTCATGATGCTGTTTGTGCCCGGTATCTGACTCAGCGCAGCCACGCCTGCCGCTGTTGATGCCAACTGTGTGAGCAAGATTGACGCAGATTGGTTGATAGCACCCAGTTGTTGTGGTTGTGTTCTTATGTCAATTCCCAACGCAGGATTGGCAAAAATGTTTTTGGGTATTTTGTCATTGCCTATTATGCTGTTGAAAGCAGAGTCTATCACTGAACGATTTGCAGTGTTAGAATAGCCTTTGGGAGTTTGAACACCGGTTTGTAAAGGATTGCCACCACCGCTGACAGATTGATTGGCTTGACCAAAGTTGATGCCAAACACAGATTGAATAGCAGATGTGGTCAGTTTACCAATATCACTGCCGCCCACAGTATTGTTCAACCATGCGGTGGTGGCACTGATACCATAGTTGGCGGCATTGTTGACCACAGCACCAAGGTCAGTAGTGGAGCCAAATATGTTGTTTTTTGTGTTGGACACCACGCCTAGTTCGGTCAATTGATTGTAACTGCTGATCAAGGTACTCTGTTGTGCAACGCTTTGCAGTGTGGGATTGGCCAGCACAGAATCTAAATTTTCTGCGCCGCCCTGTCCGGTCCACACTGTGGGACTGCTGAGTATGTCAACAGTATTGGCAGGATCTTGATTGATCAATTCAGCCGTGCCCGGCTTGATCAAGCCTGCCTGTTGCAGTTGATCTGCTGTGAGACCATAAGTGCCCAGACCTTTTTCATTTGTGATTTCAGTGGCTGGTTGGTTCACTGCGGCGGCTGTGCTGGACAACAGTCCTTGTATCTGTGTGGCAGATAATGGCCCAACTGTGCCACTTGCCAACACTGGAGTGTTGACAAAGGTTGAGATTGTGGTGGGATTTTGAACAGGAAGATTTGGTATCTGGGTTATGGCCGCGCCAATTTGAGATACAGTGCTGGGTGTGACAGATCCTGTGACCTGGGCCAACGCAGTGGCCAGTCCGCCTCGAGCCTGTACTAGACTGTTGAGAATATCACCTGCCTTAAGTCCGGTTAGGCTGCCAGTTGCATACTGTTTGTTAAAGATGGCCAGGGCTTGATCATAGGTGGAGCCGGCTGGTCCTGTGACTTCAATGGGTTGACCTAATGGAGTGACAAACTTGAATACGTTCATTTGACTTGAAAATTCCATCCTTCAGGCACTGGCTCAGCAGTGGGCGGTGGAGTGGGCGGTCCGTCAACAAAATCAACTACCACGCTGACACCTTGATTGTGGTATTTATAGGGCTCATGTGTGGGTGCTCGTGTCACAATACTTTCTAGTGCACCAGCCTTGACTTGCCAACCTGTGCTGTTGTTGAACACAGTATCATCCAAGGTGCGTTTTGGATATAACTTTGGAGGAGTCACTGTTTTGGCCGACCCGCCATTGAGATCAATCCTGCCTGCTTTGAGTGCCAGTTTTGTTCCGCCGTTCCAAGAACCTGACTGACTTTGCAAACTGAGACTGCCGTCACTGCGCACTCCCAGTGCGGCTGTGCTGTACAAGGTCATGCCTGCTTCGGCTGCTAGATTCATGGTGGTCACTGCACCTATGTTGGTGGCTGCGCCGCTCTTCATACTGATGTTGCCGCCAGCATACATGTTGATGTCTCGGTCAGCATGCAAGTTTATTGTGCCTTCTGTTCGCACGTTTACTGAGTTGGTAGAGTACACATCTACAGTGCCTTCTACTCCCAGTTCAATCCAGGTCTGACCGTTTGCATGAGCAATGTAGATGAAATCGTTGGAGTCATTCATCATGATTTGATGGCCTTTAGCAGATCTCAAACGAAACAAAGCATTGTTGCTGTCAAGATCGCCATCGTCCATGACCAAGGTATGTCCACCATAACGACCAATCACTTGAACGTCTTGTGGTTTTACTGAACCTTCACTTAGTTGTTTGCGAATGGTGTTGGGATCCTGGCCCCCGGCGTACACTGGCAGTCCTGGAGTTGATATCCCATACACAGTGCTGGGACTTTCTCTCTGTGCGCTTGATCCAATGGGACCACGTTCAGGATCATTGCTGAGTCCTTGTTGAAAATATATAGCAGCCTGTACCGAGTGTACTGGTTTGGGTTGATCGTAGAACTTGGGATTTTTATCAATCTGTTCATTTTCATTATTGATTTCGGTCACTGGCAACTGTGGAGCCTTGGCAAAATATGCTGCCTGTGCTTTGTTACCAGACACATATTGACTCTTGGGCACAGCACCAATGGCTGGTATCATGCGATTCACGCCAGGATCGGGTATGCACCCAATGTAGTAGCCAAGGTTAGGATCACCATTCACAAACAAACACAAAACTCGTGTGCCTATGTCAGGTGGTGTGAACCACATGCCATAACTTTGTTGGTTGCCAGGATATGAACCCACTCCTGTACTGGCACTGTTTTTTTCTGTAACACCATAAAAAGGCGGCAGGTAGTTGACCAAGCGCCAGCCTGCAGGATTGTCTTCAGGATTGTCTCCACTGAACTGCTGGATGTAGACCCATAGCCTACCAGATCTAATGCTGTCTATGTTGTTTTTGACCACGCCCACAAAAGGGCCCACGTCGGCAATTTGCCCGCCGCGATCAAATTTGAAATTGTCTGCTCTTCCTGAACTGCGTTCTAGATTTTCTGCCATTGTTTTTCCTTATCCTGGATTGCCGTCTTTGACTATGGGCTGTGGTCCTGTACGTATGCCAGGTAATGCAGTGCCTTGATAATTGTTTGTTCCGGCTGCCGATGCGGCTCGTGCAATCTCCAAAGCCTGAACATCGTTCTTGCCAGCCTTGCGAGCCTCAATATAAGCAGGCGATCCACGCAACTCAGCGTTGCTGGCAGTGGGTGGCACATCAACTGGATTCAAAATTTGTTGCACACCTTTGGCCACACTGGATTGTTGACTTGCCACTGCGCGGTTTTGTGTTTCTTGCTGTTGTTGACGTTGTCTGGCCGCTCGGTCAACAGGCGCTTTGGTTTCTCTTGCTACTGATGAAGGTGCATTTACTTGAGCACTTGCATTGTAGGTGATCCATTGTCCTTCCAATTCCTGGGTGAACTTGCCCCCTTTAAACACATGAGTGGCCTTGCTGGCAACGTAAAGTGTTGAAACTGTGTTGCTTCCTCCAGGTTGGCTGGGTGCTGTGGAGGCATCTATCAATCCTGTTTGTAGATTGTAATCTGCAGGTGTGTTGAATGTGATTTCAAAATAAGATCCGCTGACCATGGAGTTGATAGAGCCATCAGCCAAAAAAGGTTTTGCGCTGAACATTTCAGGCGACACATACTGTGTGAGATGACTGGGTAGCCAGGCAGGATCCCCCACTATGGTTATTTTTGCTTTGGCAAGATCCGATGAGTACAAAAAGTCTGCGGCATTGGCCCCGGGTTCCATGGTATTTTGTTCGCCGCCTTGATTGCTCTGGCCGCTGGCAGGAAACACATTGGTTTTCCAGGTCTCTTGATAGTTAGGGTTGGTTTGAAAATTGGCCTTTTGTACTCGAACTTCTGGCACAGTATTGCCGGTGATGGCCTGGGTCCATTGATTGTTGAATGACTGTTCAAAACTCAGTACCGAACTATTTTCGCCCGTGAACCAGTACTTGTAGGATTTGTGAACGCCTCGATATTTGCCTGAATTGAAATATGTGCTCAACACAGGAGTTTCAAAAGGCACTATATAAAACTTCATGCGATAGGCATGGTCTTTTCTTTTGAAATCATAGCCCAGCATGGTTATGTTGCATAGAACATGAAACCATGCAAACTGATCAGACAGTTTTGAAGACCTTGGTTCCCAAATCTCTTTGGTTTGATTCCATATTATTTTAGACTGATCTTGGATGTAGTTGCTGCCTCTAATGACCTGATCAATAAATTGAACAATTTGCTGGCCTGCTGAACATGCGCGAGCACGAGATTTGGGATCCATGCTTTGCCGAGATGGGTCCAGTTGTTGTGCGGCAGTGCCGCCTTTGGATCCCACTGCTAGTGATTTGTCTAGGCCGCCTGGTGGCACAACCACAGCATCACTGATGATTTTGTCTGAAAATTCAATCTCATATATGTCCTCAATTTCAATCTGTCCATTTTTTTTCAAATTCAATTGATAGGCATTCAAGGCTGCTATGAGCCCGGTACCCACTGTGTCAGTTGAAGGCTTGGGTGCCGCACTGGCCTTGGGCGGTGCTTGAGTGGTGGGGGTGGAAAGACCCAAGAATGCAGGAGGCTGTGCTGTACTGCCTGGACCAAAAACTGTGTTGGCAGGTTTGATAGGAACAGTGTTGGGTATTATTCCTAATGATTGAAAAGGATCAGCCATTATAATCCTCCGCCACCAAAGGCCATGCCTTGATCATTTATTGTGTTTGGATCTGTTCCTGTGGCTGCTACAACAGGAGGAACAGAAGAAATTGGCACATCATTTCTGGTGTTATCACCTGCGGCTTGACTGGCTGTTTGTTGTTTGATTTGACCAACCAGGATATCTTTCACTGTGGTTCCTGTAAACTGCATGTTGAAAGGTATACTGCCTCGGTTGATACTGAATCCAATATTGGTACTGGGCACAGCACCAGTAATTCTATATTCTGTCAACTTGCTACTGACTGAATAATTCAAACTGGTCTGTTGATAAAATATAAATTTTTCCACAGCCGCATTGGGATCTGTGCTGCCAATGTTGTTGGTTATGGGTTGAACCAATTGTCCTGCTTCATTATACCCATAGAATCTTATGGCCAAACAATACATCACTGATGAATAATTGATAAAACTGCCTGTGGCAGAACTTTTTGTATCGGTTTGGCTGTAAATTTCGTTTACAGCACGATAAAGATTGAGTGGCAGTGTGACTCCATTGGGTTCGCTTATGGTAAATGACACATTCACGTAGGCCATTGGCCCACCAGAGTCAAGGCCGGCTGGATAAGCAGTCTCCATTGTGAGATTGTCAATGTAGTAATCCAAATTGAAATACTGATTGCGTGAGGCTCCAACCACTGTGGTTCCTGGAACAGTGTCAAGATATGTTTTGTTGTATGTTGGAACAGTGACATCGATTGGAGTGCTGACTCTTGTGCCTGGTGCTGTGCCTGCTCCACCACTTTGTGCCAACAGGTAATAACCACTGAGTTCAGGATTTTTCATTCTTATGATGTTTGAATTGTATGATGTTGGCGTGGCCAGGTACCAACTGATAGAGTAGGTGTAACTGGCATAATTATCCAATACATTTGGCTTTTCGAATATAGGATTTTTTTCCGCAGAGTACAAGTCATTCAAAGTGTTGGCAACTACGTTGGGTGTCTGTGGTGTGTTGTCATCTCTAGGACCGCCGGCTCCTGGTCCACCTAGATCTGTACGTCTAGGATCACGAGAGGCAAAATCAGCAGTGCTTTGTCCTGCACCTGCGCCGGCTGTGGCACGATTGCTGGCATTGTTGATGGCCTGTGTTTGCGAAGTGGGTCGCAAATTGGCATTGGTTCCGTCGGTGGGTGTGTTTTCCGAGGTAGGAGTTGGGTTGGCATTGGTGCCTGACCTAGGTTCCACTTGTTCAATGCGTTTGTCTGGAGTGAGCACTTGTGACCCTATTACGGGTCGAGAGGCATTGGCATTTTCATCTCTGGCCTGATTGGCATTGCCTACGATAGCACCCGAACTGGCCACAGGTTGTTGGGCAAAGTTGTTGTACTCAATCAACACGATGTCAAGTCGTTGTTGCAATTCTGCCAAATAAGATCTTGCACTTTCAATTTGTTGTTGCAATCTTGTGTTGCCAGGTGCTTGAGCCAAGATGGCTTCATCTCTAGCAATAATTGCTTGTTGTTGCTTGATTTCGGCTTGAATTCTTGCTAGTTCGGCAGCCCAGGGATTTGTTGCCATGTTTAGAATCCTAACACGTTGCGTAGTGTGCTGAGTTTGGGCAGATAGATTTGAGTACCTGCCCGGAAGTCTAGTGGTGGTGCTTGTAGTGTGTTGGGATTGCGTTGGTAGAACACCCACCACAAGGCCGCAGTTGAATACAAGTCATAGGCCAACAAATCAGGTCTGTACTGATAGGTTTGATTGATCAACATTATGGTATCGTCTGTTTCTTTGGGTATGGGCCGATTGGTCATGGTATCCAAAAAGAACTGACTGTATCCAGTGGCAAAATAAGGACTGGTTGCGTTGTAGGTGGCCATTACCAGAATCCTCCTTTGAGCAAGTTGCCATTGGCATAGTCTCTCACACTGAACTGTTTGGTAACTTGATTGCGTGACTGTACAGGCAGTAGACTTATGGTTAGGTCAATTTTGGTAGGTACATAAGTGGGTTGATTCTGACCTAGATTTGGCGGTGGCGGTCTGCAGATTTCTGCGCCATAACTGATGCCTTGACCACTGAACAAGTTCTGTAGTCTGGCCACAGCACCTGATATGGGATTGGTTGGTAAGTCTTGTCTGTTTCTGCGTGTGAGCATGTTGGTACCATTGATGTTGGTGGATCTAGCACGTATGTAGTCAACGTCACTGGGCAGGTTGTAATTAAAACTGGTTACCACGCAGGGGTGCCGGGAGAACTGATATTCGCCCAGACCAGACAAATACACCAAAGGCGGTGGCGCACCATGTTGCGGGTCTTGACCATAAAACATCTTGGTTACTGAACGGAAAAAATGTATCACTGCCAAGAGATAGTTGGCTTCAGTGGTGTCTTGAGCAGTAAATGTGGCTGTGATACCCACTTGGTCTGTGTAACTGCTTTTGTAAAAGTAACCTTTGTAGTTGCTGTGAGTTAGCGCATAAGCATCGTAATCGGCCTTGTAACTCATTTCAATCTTGGGTGTGTAGGGGAATACCACTCCACCGGTAAGGGCCAATGGTGCCAGTATGCCCGGTCCACCACCATTGCGATCAGTTGGTGCGTTGTACAAATAGTTTGCGCCAGGTGCCAGACTCAGTCGCACACGCCAGTCACCTTTGTTGACTGTTTTCTGCTGTGCGGCATTGACTGCCTGTTGCTGGGCCAACTGTCGGCCTATTTCTACCTGTGCGGCTTCATCTGCAACTGCATCATTGGCACTTTGTAAAAGACGACCTTGTGCGATTTGTTCGGCGTCGCTTACATAACCAGTGTTGACAGGGTCGACTGGTGAGGCTGCTGTTGTTGGATTGGTTATCACAGCGGCTGTGGCATTTTGTGCGGCAATGTTTACATTAGGATCAACTGTGATTGGAACTGTGGTTGAGACTGCAGGATTAGTTGTGTCTCTATAGGCTGCGGCATTGTCATTGATGCTTGCTTCGTTAAATTGTATTGTGTCTTGTGTGTTGGCAATGTAGGCTTGATTTTCATTTATGCTTTGTGTTTGGTCAAATATGTTTTGCACCTGCTCAGCATTGTTGGCTTCTAGTACTGCTCGCCGTTCTGCACTAATGTTAGGATCAGCCAGTTCAGCATTTTGCTGGGCAATGATACTTTCACTGTCTGCAATATTTTGTTGTGCTGACTTGATATTTTGCGTGGCTGTGGCTATACCTGCTTGGCCTTTGGCAATCTCTGTACCTGCCTGTTCGATGTTTGTCAAATAAGGATTTGGAAACTCTGATTGAGCATTGAGTCTGGCCGCGTCAACTGCTGTTTGGCGAGTTTCTGTGTATGGCGATTCCGTGGCCACAGGTGTGGGAGAAGTATTCACAACATACTTTGGATTTGGCTGCCAGTCGCCATTGGCGTCTTTGATAAAGGTGTCTGATGGTCCAGCAAGGTTGCTTTGCCCTGGGTTTACTGCTGTGGCAGATATTATTGGTTGTTGATTGAATGTGTTGATTCTGTTCTGTGCCGCTGGGTCAATCGATGCTGCCACATCAGCGGGTATTATTTGTTTGCCTGTTGTCCGGTCAACAGGATATGACAATCCAGTTGCTGAATTAAATACAACCCCATTTGAATCAACATACACTGGCGCATTTGTAGCAGATGTGTTTACTGCATTTTTAACAGTTTGTGCAGTTGGTGTGTTAGGATCAACTAGATTATTAATAAACGCAGGATTGATGTTTCTTGTGAGTTGTTGTGTTTCGGCCGCACTTAGGATATTGAGCCCATACGCATCCTGTGTAGGGCTATCAGCGGCGTTTGTGGTTTGCCCAGGATAATTTTCATCCCACCAAGAGGCATTACCGGCTTCGTCAGCAACCTGTTCACCAGTGTAGGTTTCAGTTACCTCTCCGTCGATTTGTATCTCTGCAGGCACATCTTCAGGTGCGCTCCAGAAAAAGTTTTCTTCATCCATGTTTGTTCCTTGCCCTGTATTTAACCAAAAAATAAAGTGCTCAGTTTAAGAAAGGTTGACAAGTACTAAGAATGTGTTACAATAAGTACTATTCGAAAGGAATCCCCAGTCAATGACTGCCACTATCCGTGCTACACCCAAAACCAACTATCTCAACAATAGAGATATTCTCAAAGAGATTCATCTAAGCAAAAATACCTACTGCTCTTTTCGAGATCCAGCCGTCGATCATCAATTTGATATAATCTTGCCCTCTGTGAGCAAGATCAATCAAAAGACCATAGCCGAAGCACGACGCAATCGTGCTGACCGTCTCAAACGCGAAGGTATCATAGTTGACCCAAAGAAAATACCCAACACTGACTGTGTGTTTCGAGTCACTTGTTGGGATCACATACCCATGGCACCCAAGAAAGTCACCAAAGCCGAAGCCAAAAAACGGAAATTAGAGGACTTGTTGGAACTGGATGATGTTGCAGAAGATCCACTAGCGGACCTTGTAGAAGAGCCTATCCTAGATCCCACACACATGCGAGTGAACTTTCCTCCGTTCTGGCATTACCGAATTGACGACAATAAGGTGCCTTTTGTGGTGGGCAAAAGCCATTGGCGGGGTACCTTAGATGGGGGCGAGTTCTGTAAAGATCATGGCAAAATGACCCGAACTTTGGCCAACATGTTTATGAAATTATGCGAAAGATATGCTACAAGGAGTAACTGGCGTGGATACACCTACAATGAAGAAATGCGGGGGCAAGCCCTTCTACAACTGTCTCAAATCGGATTGCAATTTGACGAGTCAAAATCGCAGAACCCTTTTGCGTATTATACTGCCGCTATCACTAATAGTTTCACTCGTATCCTAAATATTGAAAAGAAAAATCAAAACATTCGAGACGATATTTTAGAGATGAACGGACTCAATCCTTCATGGACTAGACAGAATTCTGGCAAGTACTCAATGGCTGCCATGTCCGGACCGGTTGTTTCTAGCCTTGATGAGTAGTATACTAACAGGATGACTAATCTATTCCGGAAGGCCGCGGTCTTTACAGACATTCACTTTGGCTTGAAAAGCAACAGCACTCAGCACAACGAGGACTGCATGAACTTTGTGCGATGGGCATGTGCCAAAGCAAAAGAGGAAGGTTGCGAAACCTGTTTGTTCCTGGGCGACTGGCACAATAACCGTGCTAGCCTGAACATTGTTACACTAAACTACAGCCTGCGGGCACTGGAGCACATGAATGATAATTTTGAAAACGTGTATTTCATTCCTGGTAATCATGATTTGTATTATCGAGATAAGCGCGACATACAAAGTGTGGAATGGGCAAAGCATCTCCCCCGTGTACAGATATGCAACGATTGGTTTAGCAGTGGAGACGTGGTTATTGCTCCTTGGCTTGTAGCCGATGACCACAAGCGTATTCCCAAACTAACGGGCAAATACATGTTTGGGCACTTTGAACTGCCCGGTTACTTGATGAACGCCATGGTAGAAATGCCAGATCACGGTGAAGTGCGCAGAGAAGACTTCACAAATTTTGAACATGTATTTACTGGACACTTTCACAAGCGACAGACCAAAAAGAATATCACATACATTGGCAATTGCTTTCCACACAATTATGCCGATGCAGGCGACGATGATCGTGGCATGATGATTTTGGAATGGGGTAAAGAACCAGAGTTTCATGCTTGGCCTGATCAGCCACGTTATCGTGTGCTGGGACTGGCCAATATTATAGACAATGCACCAAATTTACTGGCCAAGGACATGCATGTGCGTGTGCAGTTGGACATTGAAATATCGTATGAGGAAGCCAACTTCATCAAAGAAACGTATATTAAAGATTACAGTTTGAGAGAAATGGCCTTGATACCCAACAAGAACAGTTCAGTAGACACTGACATGGCCCCCGGCGAAGTCAAGTTTGAAAGTGTAGATCAAATTGTCACAGACCAGATTACTAACATTGAATCAGAGTTTTACGACAACAAATTGTTACTGAAAATTTACCAAACTCTATGATAAGCATAAAGAATTTGACCGTTAAAAATTTCATGAGTGTGGGAGCGGCCACACAAGGTATTGACTTTGACCGCAACGACTTGACTTTGGTACTAGGCGAAAACTTAGACCTTGGCGGAGATGGATCACGCAACGGCACAGGCAAAACCACAATTATCAACGCACTAAGTTACGCCTTGTATGGCCAAGCACTCAGCAACATCCGCAAAGACAATCTGGTAAACAAGACCAATGGCCGGAACATGCTGGTCAGTCTAGACTTTTCAGTCAACGGTCAAGAATATAGAATTGAACGTGGGCGCAAACCCAATGTGCTGAAATTTTACGTAAATAACGAACAAAAAACAGCCGAGGACGAGGCACAGGGCGACAGTCGTGAAACACAAGACGCCATAGAACGTGTGATGAACATGAGTCATGACATGTTCAAGCATGTTTTGGCCTTGAACACTTATACCGAACCATTCTTGAGTTTAAAAGCCAATGACCAACGAACTATCATTGAGCAGTTGTTGGGGATTACTTTGCTATCAGAACGTGCTGATGCTATCAAAGAACTCAATCGTCAGACCAAAGATGCTATTCAACAAGAAGAATTTCGCATACGTGCTGTGCAAGAAGCCAACCGGCGCATAGAAGAACAGATTGAAAGTCTACGCAAACGTCAGCGGCTTTGGACAACCAAACGTGATGAAGATGTGGCCAAACTAGAACAAGCCATTGGGGATCTTGAACACATTGATATTGATGGTGAAGTGCAGGCACACAGAGACTTGGACACATTTCATGAGCGCAAAAAAGCCACGGACGATGCCAACAGATACATCCGGCAGATTGCCGCAGATGATGTTCGGCTACAAAAGATCTTAGACAAACTCCGAACTGAAATTGCGGCGTTGGACAATCACAAGTGTCATTCATGCGGTCAAGACTTGCATGATAACAAACAGGAAGAGTTAAAACAAGCCAAAGAAGAACTGGTGCGTGAAACTGCATTGCAACTTTTGGCCAACGACACGCAACGTCAAAGACACCAAGACACACTGACCCAGATTGGTGAGTTGGTTTCTGCACCCACGGTGTTTTACGATTCACTGGAACAGGCTTTAAATCATCGCAATACTGTGGAAACCTTGCGCAAAGATTTGACCACACGATCTGCAGATGTAGATCCATACGAAGAACAAATCACAGACATGCAGGGTCAGGCTCTTCAGGTTGTTACTTACGACGCATTAAACGAACTGACAAGATTACAGGATCACCAAGATTTCTTGCTCAAACTGTTGACATCCAAGGATTCATTTGTTCGCAAGAAGATTATTGATCAAAATTTAAGTTATCTAAACGCACGACTCACACACTACTTGGATCGCATTGGATTGCCACACACTGTGAAGTTCCAAAACGATCTCACAGTGAGTATCGAAGAACTAGGCCGAGAACTAGACTTTGATAACTTGAGTCGTGGTGAGCGCAATCGTTTAATATTAAGTATGAGTTGGGCATTCCGTGATGTTTGGGAAAGTTTGTACTCACCTATCAACTTGTTGTTTATTGACGAGTTGATTGACAATGGTTTGGACACACAAGGTGTAGAGAATGCTCTAGCCTTGCTGAAAAAGATGAGCCGAGAGCGTCACAAATCAATCTGGCTGGTTTCACATAGAGACGAACTGGCCGGTCGTGTGGAGAACATTCTCAAAGTTGTAAAAGAGAATGGTTTTACCACTTACAACACGGATGTTGATCTAGCATAATGTTCAATCTTGCAACCAAAACTATACTTCAAATAGAACCAACCACAGTATGCGGACTAGAGTGCCCTCAATGTGCTAGATACTTTGACAATCAAATAAATCCACTCATGCAATCTGCTGAACTAACATTAGAAGATGTGCAACAACTATGTCCAGTTGAATGGGTACAAGGTTTAGAAAAAATGTTCATGTGCGGCACTTACGGCGAACCAGCGGCTGCTCATGACTGTTTGGAAATTTTTCGTTGGTTTAGAAAAATTAATCCTAATATTACATTGGGCATGAATACCAGTGGTAGTTTGCGTAACATAGAGTGGTGGCAAGAACTTGGAACTATTTTGAATCAACCACTAGATTATGTTGTTTTTAGTATCGACGGACTAGAAGATACTAATCATGTTTATAGACGCAACAGTAATTGGAATAAAATCATGAACAGCGTTCAAGCATACATTACAGCAGGTGGTCATGCTCATTGGGACATGTTGGTATTTGAGCACAATAAACACCAAATTGATCAAGCCAAAGAATTAGCCACACATATGGGATTCTCTTGGTTTCGTACCAAGTACACAGACCGCCCAATAACAAAAAATATACAATGGTTAAAAAAAGTACCGGAGGCTATTGAAAATTCTACTAAAAGCGATCAAATAATCTGCCATTATGAAACTACTAACCAGGCTTATCTTAGCGCACAAGGACAATGGTTTCCTTGTTGTTACATTGGTGGAAAAATACATTACCCAGACACAAGCGGTCAAGAATTACGAGGAATTTTTAATAGCCAGGACCTGCCTCAGGATTTTAAGACAGTTCATCACAGCGGTGCCTGGACCACTGTTTGGAAAAGTTGGAACCATCGACCATTATCAGTGTGTTTAGACCATTGTGCTGCCAGTAGAGAACAACCAAAAGTTTTAAATAAATGGAAACAAGAAATTCAACTGCACTAGTATGAAAATATTAATTACCGGTACATCAAGTGGATTAGGCCAAGAATTAGTCAGCCGTTTGCATCATCATAACGTTGTTGCACTAACTAGACAACTGCTAGATTTGTCAGACATTAAATCTGTTGTTAACTATGACCCAGGATTTTGCGATATTTTGATAAACTGTGCTGGCACAGATCTTGGTGGTAAAATTGATTTTGTAAATCATCGAACCCAGCACGTGGTTAATATTTTAAATACAAATCTTATTGCGCCTATATTGTTGAGCAAACAGGCATTGTCAACCAATTCTAAATGTAAAATTGTAAACATCACTAGTACCAACAATAACAGATACCATGCCAATAACTTGTGTTATAGTTTGAGCAAAAAGGCATTGGCAGAATTTGGGGCAATGTTAAAAGTTGAGTATCCAGATGTTGATTACTTAGAAATTAAACTGGGTCTTGTCAAGACCGAATTTAATCGCAACAGATATAAATATGAACCTGATCGATTTTCTGATATCTATCAACTCCCATATTTGACTGTGAGTCAGGCTGCCGACATAATTGTACCTGCTATACTCAACTCTTCAATTAAATCTATCGAAGTTGCACCATGAAGTATCCTTGGCAATTATATCATTGGCATTTTGAAGTCAGCGGCAAATGTACACTCAAATGCCCTCGTTGTCCTCGCAATGATACCGCCCCAGTTGCTTGGATTAACAAAGAACTTGATCTTGAATTTTTTAAGAAAACTCTAACACCAGACTTGTTGAAAAACACAGTGAAACGTGTTACAATGTGTGGAGATGTTGGTGATCCTATCTATGCTAGTGAATTTTTAGAGATTGTTGAGTATGTTAAACAAAACAATCCAAAAATTCATGTGTATACTATTACCAATGGAAGTTATAGGAAGCCTGATTGGTGGAAAAAGTTTGCTAGTATCAGTAACGAATACGATACTATAAATTTCAGTATTGATGGGTACGATAATCAGTCTAACAATTTATATCGTATCGGCAGCGATTGGAAATCAATCATGACTGGTATGGATATCATGTGCAAAGAAAGTTCTGCGTTTGTGTATTGGGCTACTATATTGTTTTCGTTTAACCAAGATCATAGAGATAGCATATTGACGCAGGCAAAAAATATTGGGTGCGACGGTGTTCAGTTTACCTATAGCACAAAGTTTGGCAGTAAATACGGCGAAGCATATGGTGGTGCTACAGATCCATTGGAGCCACGTAATGAGTTTATTAGTCAAACTCATCGATACGAAAGAGAATTAATAGGTCTGAGCGACCGTTTGCCGTTAAACAACTCTTATCTTGATCATAACAAACAAAAGTATATTGAAATTAAACAAAAACACAATTCTTTTGTTACTCCTATGTGTAGCATAGGCAATCGAGGTCTTTATGTAAGTGCAGATGGTGTATTACATCCTTGCAGTTGGGTGAGTTTTCCTTATGTGTCTATGTCAACTGATCGTAAAACTATAAATTTTAAAGACAGTTTCCACCAGACCTATAGAGATCAACTAGACCTTACACAACACACTTTGCATAATGTATTAGATAATGACATTTGGGCTAAACTATTTGATTCTTTTGACGATGCTGGCCGTGCCTGGGTCGAGTGTGAACAAAAATGCAACTGCAATCTAGTCAATGAAGAGTACGCTGTGGGATGGTTGACAAATTAGTATGAATCAATTTAAAATTGAAACTCATGCCAGTTGGGGACGAACTGCTCCGCAAATATGTGTAAACAATCAAATACTAACCATTCCTGTAGGTACAAGTTTAGTTGAACTACCGGCACAAGATTTAGAAACATTGACTATAGATTTTTTTAGTAAAAAAGAGTCTGACACTATTATAGATGAATCAGGGCAAATCGTGGCAGATACAGAATGGCGTATAACTACTATTTGGTGCGACCAAATACGCCTAGAGTCTTGGTTTCGAAACGATGCAATTTATCGCCCAAAATATTTTTCTGGATTTTTAAAAAATAATCCTGATGCGCCAACAGAGATTACGGCTCCGTATCAATTTAACTTTTGCGGAACTATCAATTGGCAATGGCAAGGAGATTTCTGGGAATGGTACTTCCATGAAAAAAACAAAAGAGAAGTTATTAATTTTTTAGACAAAGATCCCGACCGTGTTTGGAAGTTTCGTGGCAATACAGAATCTTGCGATGATCTTGTGACTGGTATTCGAAACATATTAAATTTATGAAACATTTTGCATTTATTAATACTCCCAGTGTAGAACTAGAGCGCCCGCCTGCGGCAGCCGCGGTGATCTCTGCATGTGCAAAATCAGTAGGATGGACTTGTGATCAGTTTGATTTTAATCTTTACTTGAATCATGCTGTTGATTCAGACACTTGGCAAGAACTAGAGCAATACTGGAGATGTAAGAGACTAGAGTTAACTGCTGCCACCAAAAAAAAATTAGATCGAGTTCTAGGCGACTTTATAGACAGTATAGTATATACCAACCCTGATATGATAGGTGTTACTGTGTTTAGCCGTATGAGTGTAATGGCAGCATGGATAGTATTGCAAGCATTACGTGACAAATACAAAGGCAAGATTGTGATAGGTGGTAGTGGAAGTTATGCATGGCCCGGTAGTTTACCTAGTATGGATGCCAACAGTTTAGATTCGTCTACATTTGCTGATTATGCTCACAAAGTTGGATTAGTTGATTATTTTATACAAGGTGATGGAGAAGAGGCATTTGTTGAATTACTCAATGGTAACGAAATGTATCCAGGTATTAATGGCCAACCTCCTAAGCAAATTGAAAATTTAAACACACTACCTCTTCCTGATTACACTGGAATTGAACCAGGAAAATATTTTTACACCCACGAACCAGGCATCTATGTTACTGCAAGTCGCGGATGTGTTCGTAAATGTTCATTCTGTAATATCCCCGAAATGTGGCCAAAATTTAAAAACCGCACTGCTGATAATGTTATTCAGGAAATTATAAACGGTAAAAAAAAATTTGGGGTTAACCTGTTTCATTTTACTGACAGTCTTCTTAACGGCAATATGAAAGTATGGAGAGAAATCAATCATCAATTGAAAGAACTTAGACAGTCAGATCCAGATTTTAAAAACATCAAATATATGGGACAGTTTATTTGTCGTACTAGACTTGATCAAACAGAAAGTGATTGGGAATTGATGGCGGCTGCTGGAGCCAATCTGTTTGTAACTGGCATTGAGAGTTTTAGTTATCGTGTTAGAAAACACATGGGCAAAAATTACAGCGATGCTGATATAGATTTTCACTTCAAGATGAGCGCCTGGCACGGTATTAAAAATATTAGCCTGATGTTTATTGGCTATCCTACAGAAACGTTAGAGGACCATGAGTGTAATATAGAGTTTTTGCATCGGTATCGCAAATATGCCCTCAGTGGAGTTATCCATGCAGTTCGTTGGGGATATACTGGTATGTTCAGAGAAAGTGACAAACTGGAAAAATTTGGTGATGTAAAAATTATTACAGATCCAGATTTTTCCAAAAGATTTAGCAACTTGCCTCAAGGCATTAGAGACATCGCATTGGGTTTTGGTTGGATCAATAAACTCAATCCAACCTTAGATCTGCGAGAGCGCATTCGTCGACGACTTGAATTACACGAAGTTAGTGTAAAATTAGGATGGCCACAAACACGAAGCAGAGAAGAATTACAAATACTTTATAATATTTTAGAAAATTTGAATCGTAATCAGGTAGATGGACAAGATTTTGAAGAACTAGAAACATTGTTAGATTTTCATTAAAATTCACAGTAAGGCAGCAAAAGAGATAACTACAACGCAAGGATAAATCGCACACGACACATGACATGGCTATATCAAGACACTCCAGTTGAGACGTTGCCCGAAGAATGTGTTGGATTTGTTTACTTGATCACAAACAATCTCACTGGACGCAAGTACATAGGCAAAAAATTAGCAAAATTCGCAAAAACAACATACCGGACTGTAAAACAACGAAACGGCACAAAAAAGCGGAAACGGATACGCTCTAAAATCGATTCAGATTGGAGAGAGTACTATGGGTCAAGCCCAGAATTAACCGCAGACGTAAACACACTAGGCACCGAAAACTTCACCAGAGAAATACTTTACTATTGCCGATCCAAGTCTGAATGCTCATACATCGAGGCTAGAGAACAATTCGCAAGACGAGTATTGGAATCACGAGATTATTACAATGGCCACATCCAGGTCAGGGTGCATGGCTCACACATACTAAACAAAATTTAACAGGCAGCAAAAGACACAGTGGTAGGTGACATGGCCTACCCCCATTGAGGAACGGTGAGATACCCGGTCTGGACTTGGGCGTCAAAGGCAATTGCTAACTTAAGGCAACAAAGGATCGGGGCTCTGTGAAACAGATACAACCCTGGCTTATAGGACTTGGATCTATCTCGGGTCACTAGGGTTCCGTTGATATGTGAAGCGTGAGTAGGGGGTACCGGTCAACCGCCTCCGTGTGTGCAAACACAATCTCATTAGTATAGATGACTGCTGTCACTCGGATGATGCGCTCTCATTTTTTCACCGTGCATACGGTGAATTATGACCACAGTATCTGGATGATACTACAAAACAATATTTAGAAAACAATCCATTGATGAACGAAGTGAATCAATAGACTTGCGTAGCAAGTCTCGAAAGCAAATAATGATTAGAAAAAGGGTAGGCCTGACTTTTTCGTTGTCTCCAAGTTCTCTTTGATTAAATCACCAATTGCTTCTCGATCACTGGAACTCAAGGCCATGGCTTGGTCATAGGTCAATCCTCCCCGCATGTACCAACTGAATTTTATTGCCTCTTGTTTGATCTGTTGACATTCCTTGTCCATGGTCTCTATCAACTGATTGATTTCCTGGGGATTTGAGATCAGGAGGCGTCCCCGAAAAAACTTGCCATGTCCAAGGTAAAGGGCTGTGCGTACTGGTGACTGCATTCTGTGCAGGTCAACTCAACTGGTTTGATCTCACTGGCCTGTTTGAGACTGATGGCATGATCTCTCAGTTGAGCAAATGTTCTGCTGTCACAGTTGCGTAAGAATTCCAAAATGTGATCAACTTCAGTCACCAGTGCATCTGGTGTCTTGATGGCGCCAATGCTTTGAGCAATGGTTTTGAGCGTGAGTTCATTGATGATCTTCATACTCCGGTTCAACTGCTCCAGTTTAGCAGTTTCTTCGATTTGATCACTGTCAATGCTTCTCAAGGCCTGTTGCTGTTCAAACTGTGTTTGATTGTTTTGATTGACGTCTCGGTAGTTGATGGGTCGGAAATAAAATTCAAGATTGCCCAAGGCCAGGCTCTTGTCATAGTCTCCAGGACGTATTTGATCATTGATGGCTCGTAGATCTAGTGTGAGATCTTCGGTGTGATTGCAACTGGGGCAGGTGCTGGCAATGTCCATGCCATGGCCAAAACTGGCAATTCTTATGGCCACCAACACAGCGTCAATGTCAGTGCTGGGCATGGCCCAAGGGTCTCTAATGCTGGGCACACAACTCTGGATCACACTCACAATGGCTGATCCGTTGAACAAGGCATCAGGTGTGCGATAGGTTATTTCATCTACTGCTGTCATGGGCAATACAGGCAATTCGCCATTGGGCGGCATGTTTAAACTGCCTGTAGGGTAGAATTTGCCTCCTGAAGGCAGTCTAATGTGTATTGCAGGTTGTCTAAAGTACTGACTGAGGGGGTTTGGTTGTTGCATATTTTTCTCCGGTAAATATAATTATGGCCACATCCTTAACCCCAGAAGAAATTCAAGCCGCATTTGATCAATTCAATACAGAATTCAATCGAACTGGCAAAGTCAGTAAAGAAACAGCAGAAGCCTTTGCTGATGCCAAAGCCGGCATCAAAAACTACACCTATCAACTGAATCTCAGCCTAAAACAACTGGGCACTTCAATGTTGAACTTTGGCGAGGCCCTGAAAGACGGCAAACAAGGTGCATCGGTCTACAACGACAGTATCAAAGCAGGTGCCGACGCAATTGATGCATTTGCCGCCAAATTTGGTATCTTGGGCAGGATCATTGGTGCCGTGGCCACAGCCGGTGCTAGATATGTGGTAGAAGTCAACAAGCAAAGTGACAAACTGTTCGAAAGTTATCAGTCACTCAGCAAGTTTGGTGCTGCCAGTGCTTCGGGCATGAGTGGTGTGTTCCAAAGCATGCAGGACTTTGGCTACAATATTGAACAACTGGGCGACTTTGGTAATCTTATCAAACAAAATGCAGAGTCATTGGCCTTGATGAGTGGAACAGTAAATCAAGGCACTCAAGCATTTACCAATGTAGCCAAAGGAATTCAAAGAAGCGGCCTGCAAACAGAATTCCTGCGCATGGGCATGACTGTGAATGATATCAATTCGGGCATGGGCGGGTATCTTAGAATACAAACACTCACAGGAGCCGCACAGCGCAAGACCACAGGCGAACTCACACAAGGTGCCGCAGAGTATATCAAAAATCTGGATCTGTTGTCTAAACTCACAGGCAAAAACGCAGAAACAATTCAACAAGAACGCGAAGCCAGAATGATGGAACAGCGATTTGTTGCTGTGCAAATGGAACTAGAAGACAAAGCCGCACAGGCCAGACTTGCTGGTAATGAGGCACAGGCCAAGGCATTTGAAACACAAAAAGCATTAAATGATCAACTAATAGACAGGGCACCAACACAAGAACTGAAAACAGCGATTATAGGTGCTATGACCGGATTTGCAGGCACCAACAAAGAAGCAGAAAAACTTTTGAGAACTGCACCAGGTGCATTTCAAGCAATAGCCAGACAAAGTGGCGAGGCACCGGGTGCAATACTTGACATGATTGCCACAGAAGGAGAACAAAGAAGGCGCGAATTTACAGGATTGGCCAAAGTTGGTGGATTTGACGAAGTGTTTACGCAATTGGGATCAATTAACAAACTTCGCAAAGACAATCTTGAGCAAGAAAAGATAGCCGCAGAAGAGGCAAAAGATCAAAGGAAAAATTTAGACAAGGCCACTGAAGCACAAGTGGGACTGCGTCAGGAACAGATGGAAGCAACTCGTGCGCTTCAGACCTTTATAAATCAAGGTGTAAATCGTACCACCAGGGCTATGTCAAATCTCAGTGGTGCTATTGAAACTGTAACTAGCAAAATACCCGGCACAGGTCCTACCACAGGCACCACGGGCACTGGACGGGGTAACGAAGCAGTGGGTGGCACAGCCAGCATGGTCAATCAGACCACTACCATACTGAATCAGGCTGGTCAAGTGGTGGAACAGCGTCAAGGTGGCAACCGCAACTGGCGCAACAACAATCCGGGCAATATTGAATATGGACCTTTTGCGATCAGCATGGGTGCCACTGGCAGTGATGGCAGATTTGCCATATTCCCTACCATGGACATGGGATACAAAGCCGCTGATGCACTCATGAAAGGCAAGAACTATCAAAATCTCAGCATTGCTGATGCTATCAAACGCTGGGCTCCTCCTAATGAAAATGACACCAGAGCCTATCAACAGAGATTCCAGGCAGCAGGATTTGATCTAAACAAACGCTACAGTGACCTTTCTCCAGTAGAACAACGCAGATATTTAGAAACCAAGATGATGGTAGAAGGGGGCAAAGCCGGCACAGTCACAGCAGGCCCTGGAGGCACAATGTCGGGACCTGTTGACCGTTATGCATCTTCGTTGAGAAACGTGGACACCAATATAGCCAGTGCCCAAGCCTCAACTGAAACTTCATCTGCAATCAACAATGCTAGAAATCAAAATGATCTAATTGTGATACAAATAGCCAAAATGGATGAACTGATTGGGCTTATGAAAGCCAATAATTCTATCAACAGCAAGATACTGCAACGAGCACGTAACTAACACTAAATAACACACTATGGCTGGATGGCGAAAATATTTCAAAGTGGCTGACCTCTCAGGTCAAATGAGCCCAATTTCGGGCGGCAGAGATTCAGGACTGCCGGGTTATCCCCGCAACGATGGCCGCGGAACCAATCTGGCGCAGACAGATTTTGCGTTTCGCAACTATGCAAGTCGATTGCCTGAAGTGTATTCAGGACACCCAAATCGTATTGAACGTTACAATCAGTACGAAAACATGGATGCAGACTCAGAAGTCAATGCCTGTTTAGACATCATTGCTGAGTTCTCCACACAACTCAGTGAAGACAACAACACACCTTTTGAAATTGTCTACAACGACGAGCCCACTGATCACGAAATAGAAATCATCCGCAAGCAGATGCAACAGTGGACCAAACTCAACAAACTGGATCAGCGCATATTCAAACTGTTCCGCAACACCATCAAGTACGGTGATCAAGTGTTTGTGCGTGACCCAGAAACATTTGAAATGTACTGGGTAGACATGAGCAAGGTCAGCCGAGTGATTGTGAACGAATCAGAAGGCAAACGCCCTGAACAGTACATCATTCGTGATATCAATCCCAACTTTCAAAACTTGACTGTGGCAGCCAAGACCACTACAGACTTCATGGTCAACCCACCCACCGGCGGTGGCTACAATCAAGGTTCAGGCTATACCATGCCCAACACTGCCATGACAGGTACCAGCAGATTCAGTCGTGCTGTGAACGAGACCTGTATTGATGCCAAGCACGTGGTACATCTAAGCATGAACGAAGGCTTAGACACATTCTGGCCTTTTGGTAAAAGTATCCTGGAAAACATTTTCAAAGTATTCAAGCAAAAAGAACTCTTAGAAGATGCCCTGTTGATCTATCGTGTGCAACGTGCTCCAGAGCGCAGAGTTTTCAAGATTGACGTGGGCAACATGCCCAGCCACTTGGCCATGGCCTTTGTGGAGCGGGTGAAAAATGAAATGCACCAGCGCAGAATTCCCACATTTGGTGGCGGCGGTGGCAACATCATGGATTCAAGTTACAATCCACTGAGCATCAACGAAGACTTCTTTTTCCCCACAGGTGCAGACGGACGTGGATCGTCAGTGGACGTGTTGCCCGGCGGTCAAAATCTAGGCGAAATCGACGATTTAAAGTACTTCAACAACAAAATGGCACGTGGTCTACGTGTGCCTTCAAGTTATTTGCCCACTGCTCCTGATGATTCTGAGCGCACCATGCAGGACGGCAAAGTGGGCACTGCCTTGATACAAGAATACAGATTCAACCAGTATTGCGAGCGACTACAAGCCCTGATCATGCAGAAACTAGACGATGAATTCAAGATGTTTCTGCGCTGGAGAGGCTTTAACATCGACGCTGGCCTGTTCCAACTGAAATTTAATCCACCACAAAACTTTGCTAGTTATCGTCAAGCAGAGATGGACACAGCACGTATCAGCAGTTTTACCAGTCTAGAAGCCTTGCCCTACATGTCAAAACGCTTTATGCTGGAACGTTTCTTGGGTCTCAGCAAGGACGAAATTGAAAAGAACGAAACCATGTGGCGTGAAGAGCGTGATCAACCCGAACTGCAAACCACACAGGGACAGGATCTGCGTTCAATCGGTATCACACCAGCCGGCATGGAAACTGACATTGCCACCGGAGAAGAAATGGCCAATTTACAGGCACCTGGCGCTGAAGGAGCAGTACCAGCAGCCCCTGCTGGCGCTGTGGGTGGCACTGTTCCTGGCGTTCAAGCACCCGCTGCCACACCCGCAGGATTATAAATACACCATGATCCTGAATGAAATTTACGAGCGTGCGCCCCAAGGCTACCAAGATGTTGCAGCCGACAACACACAGCCTCACCTGGGCCAACTGCGTAAAACCAAACTCACTCTCAAGCAGTTGAACAAACTGCGCCGCATGCAAGATACTCGCACCTACGAGTACGCAGAAAAACTCAAATTGATACGCAAACAGTATGCACCGCCAGCACAGCCTGCGATGTAAAAAAACTGTCATTTATCCTAAAAAACCCACCATAAACCGCTTAGTTTTTGCCTCTTAAGTAAATATAGGTATAGATCTGCCATGCGGGCAGAACTACCCAACACACCCTTTAGGAGACATTATGAGCAAGAACCGTTTTGAACAATTGATCGAATACGTGATCAATGATGAAGAAGCCAAGGCCAAAGAACTTTTCCACCAAATTGTTGTGGAAAAAAGCCGCGCTATCTATGAAGACCTCATGGACGAAGAAGCCAAAGAGGAACAAGAAGAAAGTGTAGAAGAAGATCTTGAAGAAGACAACGCTATGGGCATGGAGCCCACCGAGGTTGACACAGATGTAAGTGAAACCATGGGCGGCAGTCAAGCGCAAGACATGATCGATGACGTTCAAGCCGAAGAACAAGGCATGAGCGAAGATGACAGCGAGTTTGATGACGAGGCTGAAAAAGCCGGCAAAGACCTCACACACGACATTGAAGACGAACATGACGACGGTGATCTAGAAAATCGCGTGGTTGATCTAGAAGACAAACTAGACGAACTCATGGCAGAATTTGAAGCCATGATGGACGGTGACGGTGGTGACATGGGCGACACACCCGACATGACCGACATTGAAGTACAAGACGATGAGTTTGAAACAGAAGGCGCCATGCCCATGGAAGAGGCCATCAACCTCAAGCAAGTACACCCAAAAACCACAACCAGTGAAGAAGGTAACGGCAAAGCAGGTCCTGTGGCATTCAACAGCGGCAAGACAGGCATGGCAGGTGCTCCAGTCAAAATGACCGGTGACACAGCACAAGGTCGTCCTGCACCAACAACCAAGGACTTGATCGGCAAAGTAGGCAACACACCTGCTCAAGGCACACAAGATCCCAAGGCAGCACCCAAGCCAGTTACTGGTCAAGCCGCAGGCGTGAACACACGTTCACCATTGCCAAAGGCCTAAACTGCGATGAGATACTTACAAGAGCATTTGAACTTTAATCAGGCCAAGATTCGCGTCTTGGTCGAAGATGCTCCTGACGGCAAAGGCCCATTCAACGGAAAAAACCTGTACATGGAGGGTATCTGTATCGAAGGCGGAGTAAAAAACGCCAACGAACGTGTGTACCCTGTGCATGAAATTGCCAAGGCTGTGGACACCATCAACAAACAAGTTATGGAAGGCTACAGCGTCATGGGCGAAGTTGATCACCCTGAAGATCTCAAAATCAACTTGGATCGTGTGAGTCATACCATTGACAAAATGTGGATGGATGGCCCTTGCGGTTATGGCAAGTTGAGAATTATTCCAACACCCATGGGACAACTGGTCAAGACCATGTTGGATTCGGGTGTCAAACTCGGAGTTTCGAGCCGTGGTTCCGGCAACGTGAACGACGGCAACGGACATGTCAGTGACTTTGAAATTGTCACTGTTGATGTTGTTGCTCAACCCAGTGCACCACATGCTTATCCCAAGGCCATCTATGAAGGACTTCTCAACATGAAGTACGGACACAGAATCCTGGAAGTGGCAAGAGACGCTGGCAAGGACAGCAAGGTACAGAGATATTTGCAGAACGAGGTCACTCGTTT